>Ga0209611_10000208_pt1 | contig 75942 bp, 55 predicted proteins | sample S1TSphgellanicum_3_FD_187693 | JGI IMG/M metagenome (GOLD analysis project Ga0209611, IMG submission 187693) | Host-associated microbial communities from peat moss isolated from Minnesota, USA - S1T2_Fc - Sphagnum magellanicum MG (SPAdes) (version 2) | ecosystem: Host-associated > Plants > Peat...
ATTGCGAAACCTTTTGCGAAACTTCCTTCTCCAGGATCCCTTTTACTACTTTGCGAACTAACGCACATCGCAACTTGCGATACGTCCAACACCGGAAACTTTTGTAAAAATTTGTGATGAGGTTTGCAATACATATTCAAACGCAAAATGCGATGCGCCGATTAACGCAATATTGCGATTTCTTGTGAGTCTCAAAGTGTTTTGTGATAGTTTGTGTATTTAAAAATTTGCGATGTTGTGGGTATGATTAAGAGGTGCGAACTGTGGAATATCGCTAGCGTGCACAGAGACTGAGAGGGTCGCAAAGTTTTGGTTGTGGTATATGTTGCAAAAGTGCTGCGATGATTTAAGGGTCATTATAAATTAGCGATGGTTGGTGAACCACAAGGTGCGATGCGTGTCACATCGCAAATATGGCAGGTTGTTTTTGCTTCGCAAACCCTTCCGGTTTTTTGTTTTTCCCTTCGCAAAAAGGAACAATATGTAGTAGTGTGTATTGGTAATTTTGACTACCAACTTGATTGTTAATCAAATTTAATTAATAGTCAAGGTTTCTAATTAGAAAAACCCATTGTTGCCCCAATAAAAAATACCATTGGGTGAAAGCATACCAAGGTGTCATAATTTTAGCATCCATTAGAGTTCCTTTTCAAAGTCCTTTTTTAGTGTAGTTAAAAACTAGTTAAAAATATGAATATTTAGATGATATTAAAAGTAACATTTTTTTCCATTTCCAATTTCAAATCATGATGCTATAAGACATATAAAAAAATCATAAAATAAAAATTAAAAAAATTATTTAAATGCTTAAAAGGGTTTTTAAAATAATTAAAATTTTTGGGATTAAAAAATCCATAACATAATAAATTAAAATCATGTTCCATTAATTTAATGTACCTTTAGTTTCTTAAACATAATTCATCCAATATCCCAAAGTTTCAAACACATAAAACTAACATATTGTAAGATAAAAATCCATATCCATGAGTTTTGCAAATGCGACAAAAAATGGGCAAAATTCAAAAGTCCATTACTTATTAATTATCCATGATTTTGATTTGATTTTTTCATTCTTGGAAGGTTGATTATAATATCTTTAAATAAGTGAGTCCTTTTTTTATTATTTCAATGAATTTTATTTAATTTATTTTCTTGTATTTAAAAAATACGAGAAAAACTGCCATTGTGATGTCCATATAAGGTCACCGTAGTGTGCAAACACCCCACTAGTCAAATTGGCCATGTCAACTTGACTTGACCAATATGACTAATTTGTCAAATGAGTTAATGTCATAAATTGGTTAATTTTACCAAATTTTTTGGTCAAAAAGGTCATGTTTTTTTAATAGTGTTTTCAAATTAGGGCATTGTCACTTGCACAATCCCTAGATCTTTATAAGCTTGATTGACAAATGATCTTCACTTCATGTGCCATGTTAAAAAAACAAAAAATTTCAATTCCAATGGTGCAATTTTAAATTTAAATTGAAAGTAACCAAAAATTTAAAAAAATCATTAGTACAAACGTGGGGTGTAAATCATTGGTTATAATCATTATGGGACTTTAAAAGTTAATAGGTTCATTACATTATAGTGATTTCACCCCGATTAAAGTGATTTCATTGTATTGTTACTATGCAAACATCATGTTTCACTATTAGTTAACATAATTCACTATTATAATTTATTATGGTAAATAAGTTTATTTTTATGTTATTTTATATATTATTAATTATTTTATGATATACCTCATGTTATTTAAAGCTACCTTGTTTATTCTAACTTATACTTTAAGTTATTATAAATTATTTTGTCATAAGATATAATAATTTAAAATAACCTAAAATAAAATATAATGACCTAAGGTAAAATAACATATAAAAAAACATATAATAATATAAGGTGGAATAACTTAAGGTATATTAATATAAAATAACCAACAATAGCCTAAAATAACCAAAAATGGCATATAATATAATAACCAATAACATTTTAAAATAGATTGTAATAAAATAACTTAGAATAACCAAAAATAATCTTGAGCAAAATAGTTTAAAATAATTTTAAATAGTAAAAAAACCTATAATACAATAGTTAATAATAACCTTTAATAGAATATTCAATAATAAAAAATGATAAAATAATCAATAGTAACCAATAATAACCTATGATAGAATAGCCAATAATAGCCTATGGTAAATTACATTGAATAACCAAGAATAACATATGATACAATAACCAAAAATAATTTATTATAAAATAACCAATAATAACCTATGATAGAATAACCAAAAATAGTTTATGGTAAAATATTTTAGAATAACCAACATAACGTATGGTAAAATAACCTAAAATATTTAAGAATAACCTATGATATAATAACAAAAAATAGTTTATAGTAAAATAATGCAGAATAGACAATAATAACCTATGGTAAAATAAGCCAAAATAATTAACAATGAACTATGATAAAATAATAAAAATAACCAATAATAACCTATGATGGAATAACCAAGAATAATCAATGGTAAAATAACCTAGAATAACCAATAATAACCAATGGTAAAATAATTTAAAATAACCAACAATAACATACAATAAGATAACCAACAAAATTTAATGGTAAAATAATTTTAAATAACCAAGAATAGCCTATGAAAAAAATTTAAAAAATAGTCAAAAATAACTTATGATATAATAACCAAAAAAACCTTATGGTAATATAACTTATAAAATAACCAACAATAGCATACAATAGAATAACCACCAATAGTTTATGGTAATATAATGTAGAATAATCAATAATAACTTATAATAAAATAGCCACAATAACTTATGGTAATTTAATCTATAATAACCAACAATAGCTTACAATTAAATAGTCATAGTAGTTTATGGTAATTTAGCCTAGAAGAAATAATAATAGTTTACAATATAATAGCCGCCAATAGCCTACAATAATATAACTTAAAATAACCAACAATAACTTACAATAGAATAGCCACCAATAGTTTATGGTAATGTAACTTATAATAGCTAACAATAATTTACAATAAAATAGCCACTAATAACCTATGGTAATTTAACTTAGAATAATTAACAATAGTTTATAATAAAATAACCATCAATAGCCTATGGTAACTTAGCCTAAAATAACCAACGATAATTTACAATAAAATAACAACCACCAATAACCTATGGTAATATAATTTAAAATAACCTCCAATAAAATAGCCAATAATAGTTTATAATAACTTACAATAAAATAACCATAAATAGCCTATACACAATAACCATTAATACAATAGCCACTAATAGAATAATCATCAATAACCACTAATAAAATAATCACCAATAACTATTAATAGAATAACCATTAATAGTCGCTAATAAAATAGCCACCAATAGAATAACCAATAACAGCCATCGATGGCCTACAATAGAATATCCACCAATAGCATATGGTAATATAACCAATAATAGTTCACAATAGGCTGTGGTGACATAATGTGGAATAGCTAACAATGGTGTATGATAGAATAACCTCTGGTAGAATAACAAAAACTTGCCAAGAATAACCAAGAATTGCTAAGAATAACCTAAGATAAAAAAGAATGTGCATAATAATATGTGATAACTAGAAAATATAATTCATTTAAATATTGATTCAATGGTTAAGGACTTGTTCTTTAATCATAAAGAAAGGACATGAAAGGTTCAAACTTTCACATTTGCACCTTAGGTTGGTGGGCTAGGAATTTAAGTGCACTAGGTTCTTAGTTTAGACTAGGTAGTTTGGTGAAGTTTCCTAAGTGCTTAACATAGGTTCGAATTAATTATTAGTGAATTTATAATTGATTATTTAATTATTAGTGAATTTATAATTGATTATTTAATTATTAGTGAATTTAATTATTAATGAATTTGATTAATTATTGGTGAGTTCAATTATTTATTAGTAAATTCACTTATTTATAACAATTTGTCCGTGTTTATTAAGGGGTTGCTCACTTTCATCATGATAAATTTGTTCAATTTCACTCAAAATTTAGTGAAACATAGAGTGGACTTGAATGCATATTGGTGTAGTAAATTGAAACCATAACTATAAAAAACAAGAAATTTCACAAATGGTCACTTTCAAATTATTTGACATTGTCATTTGCATAATCCTTAGATCTTTACAAGCTTGATTAACAAATGGTCTCACACATTCATTTGCCATGCAACAACAACACAACTCGTTTTCAATTTAATGTCACATTCAAAGCTCCCTTCCATAGCTAATTTCATATGAAAAGAGCTCTTTATATCATTGACTTTAAGAAAACTTGAAGATTTAACTTTGCTCCTTTTCACATATGCTATTGTAAAGTTATTCATAAAATCCCCAAAATAGGGGGTTCTCATCCCATGTTTGGTCAAAATAGTGCACACTTGAAGAAAGAGTGGATGGACAGATGACAAAAGAAAATAAATAGTGGGTCAAATTTAGAAACCCATTGAAATTAGTGGTCACTAGAATTTGATCCCACATTCTGTGTTTTTTCACTGTTTCTCTTCTTTTCTTCTCATTTTCCAAGTACAGATGCAAGCTATGAAGGTTGGAGAGCTTGGTGAAGAGAGACACAAAGATAGCGGCGGAGCAATTTATGAGCCCTCACTTTTGGTGGGTTCTATTTTGTGTTTTTTGTGGAGCTTGGTGATGAGCAGTGACATAGACAAAGTGACAAGTTTGTGTGTGTTGTTTTTTGGAGCTTGGTGAGGACCAATGTTTTTAAATAAAAGTTGGGATGTACCCTAAGTGGCCTTGATCCATAGGAAGATATAGCCAAATTTGGCTAAAATGAAATATGAAAATAAAAAAAGATAAGCATCCTTCTACATTTTTGGCTACCTATGGGCATCAAATATAGCATTCTGGAGACTTTTATGGATTCTTTTCAAATTGAAACCCCCAAAAAAATTCATTTTCAATTTTTAATTTCAAAATTTGGGGAAATTTTGCCAGTGAAAAAAAAGGCCGGTTAGTATCAGCTGGGTGTGTTTTCTGTGGAGCTTGGTGAGGAGCAGCACCACTGAGAAAATGCTCTCTGTTTTTTTTGGGGTCAAAGTTAGATCCTACAACTCTTCCATGAAACAATACCCAATTCCACTCACTTTACTGATACTCTCCAATTCGGGATGAAACATAGATTAGGGGGTCAAACTAAGGCCCAAAGATGGGGTGACTTTATGGATATCCTTTTCTTCAAGCAACAAACATGATCTTCTGGGAAACGTGCTAAGTAAATTTAAGAACATCATTGCAAATAAACAAGTACTTGACAGAATCAACCTGGCCTGTTTCTGTGCAAAGGCTAAGGGAAATTGTGTGAAGCCAAATGAGTCCCTAAGAAAATTGGAAGTGGACCACTCAAGTAAGGAAAATTCTCTAATACTGCTAAATGGGCTCTCTTTAGTAAGGTTGTTTTTCCCATCAATTGGGATCTTTTCATTCATCAGTAAGTCAATTCCTTTAAAAACTAGGGGGTGACTACTAGTTAACTACAGATGGAAACACACAACAACAATAAGGCTGTGCTTCATTAGATATTAGGGAAGTTTAAAAACCAGGCTATCCTAACAGCCAGGGATTCAAATCATGTTACCCTTTACTAAGTAGAGTTATCTGTAAAATACCCCAAACTGGAGCTATTGGGTCCCAGTTTTTTCGAAACTGGGGATGAAAGGGGAAGTCAAGATGAAAACAATATATAGGCAAAATAATGAGGGGACGAAATGAGAAGCCAGGATGAAAACAGTAGACAGGAAAAAATAACGAGGGGACGAAATGAGAAGCCAGGATGAAAACAGTAGACAGGAAAAAATAACGAGGGGACGAAATGAGAAGTCAGGATGGAAACAGTAGACAGGGGAAAGAAATCAAGAAACGAAGTGAGAAGTCACGATGGAAACCGTAGACCGGGGACGAAATGAGCAGACAACAACCATGGGAGCAGACTAGATTTCTCGAGAAATTTGGTCCACAAGGGAGTTTTAGCCCCAATTCCGGATTTCCTTTATCTGTTCCTTCATTGCTCCTCATATACCACGTTGAATCAAGCCTTCTCAGAATAAAGATCCTTCAAATCTTCTGAACTGCTAACCAGTTTCATGAAAGGGTACAAAATTTCGCTCACTTTACAGACACTCTCAAAATGGGGATGGAACAGGAGGTCAAACTAGGGTCGAAAGACAGTGCGACTTTACAGGTAACTTCATCAATTCCTCAAGACGATTGCAAAGAGAGGTCTGAAAAAAAACCAACATTCTAGCCCACAGGATACTATACTTCTAGCAGATTTACCCCAACAGCCACAATCAGTTACACGCTTAATTGATGGACAGGAATGTTTGACAATACTAGACAGGATGGAAAATCCAAGCATGTTCATACAGAAACCTTACTGCATGAGAATTTCAAGCTCAAATCAGAGGCAAGTGCAGAAGAAGAAAGGAAAGCCAGGAAGGGGAATGTTGTCGAGCAAATTGTTGAGCAAGTCTGGATAGGCCAACAAGAAGAAAGAGAGCTCAGGACACCAAAGTGCAATATCTACAAGAGATCGGATTTGATCCGGGCTTTCTGCGGGTGACTGGATTTGGCGTGAACAGATTGCTAAGATAGCATACATGTTGATACACATCCTATAAGATTTCAGTAACAAGAAGGTTTCATATGGTATTTGAGTGAATCCGGGCTTTTGTTTCCAACTTTTTAAAGTTGTATGGACCAGATTGGTGCTTGGAAGAGAAGCAAAGGGATAAAAAAAATTGTACACAATGTGCAGTCATATGTGGTGCAGCATCACCTAATTGTTGATAAGTTGATGCTAGCTGAGAACACCCTAGTCATTGGTAGGCCCAGAGCATTTCTTGAAGTTTCTTTCATTTCAAAGTGAACTGCCAACTTGCAAAGCCCACTTTTCGATCTAGAGAAGAAGAAACAACCAAATTTTGAACTAATGAAGAGAAGAAAGAGCAAGAACAGGCAAACGTGACACTGGGGATTTTTCTGCAGGAGATCGTCGTCAGAAAGGTATTGATTTCTCGTGGGCTTTGAGCTCTTGGCATCAATATTCAAATTGCCTGGTATCCATATGACTTGTTTCCTAATGAACTCTGCAAATACCTTCAAAACAACTAATATTTTGCTTGCTGACACAAAGAAACGTGAACTTGTAAGTTGTAACCAGCAGTTTTTTTTCAATTTTTTCTGAATATTCAGCGGGTGATTCTTGGAGGCTAAGGACATCTTTCCACTAGGCTGCTGTGATCACAGAGCTTTCCATTATGTTTCTTCAACTAGCTGTGCTCACAATCATATCATAGCTCTGCCAGTTGAGCATTGACCAATTGTGCCCGCTGTGAGAGTTGTGAATCAAATTGTGACTAACCATTATAGTGACATCTGTCTTTTTCTCCAAATGAGAACAGGTGTTCCCAAAGTTCTTAACATGATTAATTACAATTTTACGGCACACTTGTAGCTCTCCAATGGAAAGCCACTGTACATCAACAAGAAACAAGGCCATGTCAGTGCCTCTCGATTAAGTTGTCGTGATCAGAACACTAACCTAATAGAAAGACAGCCTTAGAGCAGCTCCACCAGAAACAAAAAACCCCACAAAGTATATTTTGGATGATGTACAACCATTTTATGGTGGAGAGTTCCAATAATGTCGATAAATGTGCATGAGATCTAGTGCTGGCAAAAGGCACTATATGTCAATGTCAAGATGACAACTCTTGATTGGATGCATATAATGATTGGCCCAGGTGATTGCATTTCAATAGTTTCTCACATTACACTGCCTCATTTTTTATGTGTATGGATGAGGATTTGAAAATAATCAACACACCACATTGGATGTAATAAATATTCCTAGATGCCCAAATGGGGGGCATGGGTGAAGATGGTCTTACAGAGATCGTTTTGGTGCAAAGATGGCCATATCAAAAATGTGGAAGTGTGAAGCCTGACTCTATTTGAAGTTTGAATGAGGGGAATATTTCTTATGTACTACAAAAAAATTTCATTGCCATATGGCCAAAGATAAAATTTTAGAATAGAAATACCTGGCAACGTTTACGGAGTGAGAAAATAATCACATACAGTGTTAATTATTTCATCATCCCCACCCATAAACATGAAAAATTGGATAATGTAAAGTGCAAGTGTAAACTGACTCTAGGGTAAAGGATTAACCAACGTAGTCTGTTACAAGTCAATTTATTGTTCTCAGTAAAAATTTTCCAACAATATGTGTGTGAGACATATGTAAATTGGTGTTGTGCACAACCTTGTGCGGTACACTTGATAATGCCCTTGGGAAGTGGCTCTGAGGTACACCTACTAACTCTCCAGTCATAGTCCATGGTACGTTGGGAAGAAGTTTATGCAGGGACAGTACATATCACCTTTGTTTGGGGGGGGCCGGGGGGAGGGCGTTTGCTAGACACACACCCTCAGGAAGTGGCAACTAGTAGTGATGCTTAATTTGCACTCATAGTTAATCTAACTAATTAAGGATGTCTCTACAGGTAACATGATGATACAATATAATCACTTATGTTTGTCGCGATTCTCCCTAAGCCTGTGCGCACAGCTCCCCACCCAGAATCCGACCCATGACTGGATCGAAATTTGATGGGAAATAGATCAAGAACAGTGTTGGATGCAGTGGACGACACTCCTTTGATCAACCGATCACAAAGTATTTCAGTTGGATTACAGAAATGTCAGTTTCAAAGAGGTGCATTTGAGGCGATGTGCTGTCCAATCGACATTTCTTGAGGCAAGAGTCCAATATTGGAGTTCCAATTGACATTTCTTGAGGCAAGAGTCCAATATTGGAGTTCTAATTGACATTTCTTGAGGCAAGAGTCCAATATTGGAGTTCCAATTGACATTTCTTGAGGCAAGAGTTGATATTGGAGTTCACCCCCTTCACTAGAGCTAGGTTGTGCCGATTGTTGTCTAATTGGGCATTGGCCCAAGCTTCAAAATATCTCTTTCTAGTCACTCCATATCTTCTAACAGCAGGGGCTAACATTCTCTATATGGTTCAACTTTTTTTCCTGACCACGTTGAAGTTATCGGGTTGTAGAGAGGACAACATCCCCTTACCACAACCCAGTGATACAAAGGTAACAAGCAGCCAACTCTGCCATCATGACAATGAGTACCATATTGAGCTTGTAAAGGCTAGGCATTTGCTTTTGGGTTTCTATTTTTAAGACTGGACTGCTTCAACTAGACTAGTAGGATCCACAGGGAGTGATATTTTTCATATGGCTTCCCAGCATTAGGCTTTTGAAGCCATATGATTATTATCTTACCTGATCCATTTGACATGAGCTGTGTGCAATGTCCTCCCAGTACCTGAGTATTCATAGGCCATTCACACAGTCGGTTTAATCCTACAAGAGTAGCCTTGCCCTATTACCAACCCCTAGGTCTGAGAGGGTTGTGGTTGTAGGCGGATTCAGCAGAGGAAAAACTGAAAACTTTTGCAGAAGTGTACAAGATATTAAACCGTGTATGCAGCACAAGTGAAATGTACCTCCTGACCTTAAATCAGCCATGGGTCTTAAAATGCAGGCAGTACAAAAGTACAGCTGCATTTCTTTTCTCATTCCTGCCCAGTTGCACATAATTCAGGGGCCCAAATGTGTTTCCAATTATCTTTTTAGAAAAATATGAATCAGGCTGTGGGCAGACAGTGAAAAAAGAAATGCAGCAGTACTTTTGTACTGCCTGCATTTAAGACCCTCAGGTCGGGGGAAATGTACCACCACCATCTGCTGCAAATCCTCTATACTGTACTCAATATCACATGTGCAAGTGCAAAGCATGTCATGATTACAACTAAAACATGGCACACTAAAACATGGCGCACTACCAGGCCATGTTTTGGCTTCCAAAGTTCAAACACCTTGATTATCGTGTTCATATAGCAGTGCCTTCTAACATCTGAGGACATTGACGGCTGACATTTCCTTATGCGAATCTGCATACTCTTTTTACGTGAAATCTCTTGCTCCAGGCTGGAGCAGAAAATTCGGTTGGTAAGGCGCCCTCCATATGCAATGCGACATTTCTCTGAGGTTGTTATGCATTGCAGACATGGTGCTCAAGAACATGTCCACTCCTCCACTCCCAGGCCCACCATCTGAGAGGGAGCCCAGGACTGGGTTTTTGAACACTAGCAGAGTTGCCTGTAGTGTCATCTTTTATTTGGGCCCTAGTTTGACCCTTTAATCCTTGTTCATCCCCAGTTTGAGTGTATTTTTTGTAATGTGAAAGAAATTGGGTGTTGTTTCATAAGACTGGGTATCAGTCCCAAAGATTTGGAGTATTTTAATTTGAATAGGGTTTATTTAATGAAGAATATGAGCAGCAGTGAAGGCACAGTTAACATTACAAGAGAATGTGGTTTTTCTCACACAAAAAGGCCATGGCTCATGCATGACACATGTGTGAGATAAACTTTATTGTTAAATCCATTACAATGGACATTATGTGGTGTTTATTGTGATATATATTACAATAAAATGACAATTCGACATTAGGTAACAGCAAATATTACACATTGCCAAATTATCATTTTAATGTAAAATATGTTAATAAGCACCATACATTGTACTTGTAGTGGATGAAATCACAAAGTTTATCTCACATATCATGAGTTGTGGCTTTTCGTGTGAGAAAAACCACATTCTCCTTAGTCCAAGGTAAATAAAAAAATCTCATTCTCTTTAGTATAAGGTAAATTGAAAACTGGGGGGGTGGAACTCCTGCAAGGACCAATTTAGGTGAGAAAACAAATTTGGTCCCAATCTCTTTTGCCCATGGGATGTTTTCATCCTGACCTCTCAGTTTGTCCCCCAGTTTGAGTACTCTAGTGATGCCTTGTATGTATATATTGACATCGAGTTGCCTGGATGCCACGGACTTGGGGACCATCACCTTCTTACCCAACACCAACAGTTTCTTTAAGTCTTGCTCTGTTGCGAATGTTCCCTTTGTTCCACAAGCGAACAAGTCTGCATCTCTGGGTTCCATATAATCTGCAAATCAGCCCAATAAGAGAGCTATGTAGGAGAGAGAGAGGGACAAAGTAGGTTTTGCGTTTGGAGAAAAAGCTTCCACTCACAAATGCCCATGGTCTAAATTACCAGCCAGGGGTGGGAGTGAAATAGTAGGCTAACCCTATTAAAAAGTTCTCAAACCCATTAGACAGAGTATTTTTATATATCTTCTAGTGTTTACAAAACAACCCAAAAAAATGGGGCGTTTCTGTTTGGTTCGTACCTACACAAGTTTGGAAGCTTGTTCACCCAATGCCATTTTGAAAGGCTAAAAGCAATTATGCCTTTAGTTGTGAGACATGGTACCCATGTATTTGGGGGAAGAGAAGTAGCTTTCTTGGCTCTGCCCTGAAAGTATTATCTGGGCCTGTTCATTAGAAGTGCATGCATCTAGATGAGAAGTTCTAGGTTTAGTAGGGCACGTTTTTAGTTTGAACCTACTATGAAGGCCATAGGTATTATGCAATGAGTTGGTTGTTTCTACACTCATCTCAAGCACTGATTTTTTTCCACAATATCTTATGAAATGATGACGTCAAAAAATTGAAAAGGAATATTTTGTCTTAAATTCTGTGTTTCTTCAGAAAAGATTTGCCAAATGTGTTTGGCATCAGTTGGAATTTTATTTGAGCTCAAACAGTTTCCAGGCCAAATTCCAGCTCAATGAATCGGATTGAGTACACAACCAACTGATGTCATGTATTCTCATTGCGGTACCTGTTCCAGCTCAATGAATCGGAATTTTCCCAAGTAGCATAATCTGTTCTCCAAACGGCCCGTATGGGGTCACTGGGTTAGGATACCTTTCCATTGAGCAGCTGCACCAAGTCAGCTTTGAAAGTTTGATGTACCGCGTTTGATTTCAGATGCTTCAGAACTGCGATTCAGATTTGCTTTTGGCTCCATATGCTCCAGATCTCTGATTCAGATTTACAGGACCTGCATTGCAAAACCCTAGTTGTACCTTCAGCTTGGGAATGTCATGCTAATGGAAAGCAAGGGGACCTTTCAAAGCTGCAAGTGCAGGTACTCAATGGAAAGGTGCCCTTAGAGTAAACCAAGGACCTGCAGAGCACTGTCCATTGGAAACGCTGGATGATTCAGATGTGGATTCTCAACTGATTTGAAGTCAGGTTGCACCTTGGTAACCTATCCTGTGAGAAATGGATACCCAAAGTTGTAAGGTTGGAAAATAGGTGGCTGTTAAGTGAGTAGATGCATGAAGATGGTTAGTTTGAAGGGCTGGCGGGTAGTCACTACCTAGAGATTTTTTACCCACTGCAGTTACCTAGGGAACTAGAATTCAATGGAAAAGTGTTTCTGTCCACATCTACCATCCATCCCACATGGTGCACCTGTGGCTGGTGGTTTACTGTGGCCCACTAAAACTATCCTGCTGTCATATTGGAATTTGTGAGAGATGCTGTACTTAGAACATGTTTGGCAATTATGTCATGGCCCTCTGTGGGGGCAGAACATCCTTCGTTAGTTAATCGGTAGGTTTCCCAAGGGCCAAGGGGTCCCACAATAGGAGGATGAGAGGATACTTGGAAGTTGGGACCAAAATGAGGCAGTACCTTGTCCATCCTAGTAGGGAAGGAGAGAATATTAGAGTAGGCCAGCTTTTGTGGGCTCAATAAACCAATCCTCCAACGGCCCCCGCCCTACCCCTGCTTCCTCCCCACCCAACCTCTGTATATGAATCACCCCTGCAACATTCACTCTATTACTTCCCCTTACTGCAGTCTACACATTGGCCCTACTAGTGCTTGGGAATGGAGGACATTGCTGCTTTCGACCTTGGCAAATATTGGCCTGCAAGGCACCCCTGGCCCATGTAAGAATTTTGTCAGTGTATTTGGAGGGCATGACATCAAGCGGAATTTGTCCTCTGCAAATGGTGAAGCTTTTTGAAACATGAAATGCCCAACCTCTTTTCTTAATTATTTTCCCCAGGTATCCGCTGGGTATCACAAGAAAAAAAAAGGAAATATTTTACTGGTGCTTTACACAGGGTGATCCTAAACCTTGGAGTGGTTAATTACTGAAAAGGTTGTTGAACCACATAGGGGAGCTGGGGCTAGGATTGGTAGAATGGAAACACCAGCCACTTGAGAATGCCAAGGGTTGTTTCCTCCTACACTATTGACTACTGACCCCTAAACCCTAATTTTGTGTAGGGTAATGCCCTCGGCTGCGGCCATTACTGGAATGGGGCCCACCTTGGCTCCATCTCGCACAGGTCCTTATTCTGGTAATGTCCACAGGCAAGGATGTTACAAAAATTTGAAAAATTGTTTTCCCATGATTTAGGTGTTGTCATTCCATTTTCCTAAATGCCCCTCTAGTTCTTATGCTCAGTAAGGGTTCCTCCAAATACACTTGGAATCTTGTCAAAGGTTTTTCTGCAACGCATGTTCTTCCATCTCCATTAGGCATGAGTTGCTGGCTGCCTTGATCTTAGGCGTGATTAGCTTTATTGCTCTCCTCCCATGTGCTTCTCCTCTTTTCTTGCTATGATATTTTCATGGACTGCATTAAATGGAACCTTGACTTAGAAAAGACAAAAAAAAACCCTTAAATTTTTGAAAAGTTAAATTTCTCTGTACTTCATCTTGACTTTTTCTTCACTTTCGGTTTTGACTTATTAGTATGGCAATTACAAGCTTCAATTACAAGCTTCATAGGTAAGAGGAGAAATTGCTGGTTCCACCCTTGCAAACAAACCTCATCATTGGCCTTGTCACCTAATATCATTGGGATTTTGAACCTACAAATAAATGTCACCCCTTTAACATTGCTTTATCTAAGGAGTATCTAATCATGATTAGGTTTCATGGAATGGATTGGGGAAAAGTTTTGACCAGTGTGGGATGAGTATTTGTTTTTGTGTTGGGTAATAATCGGGTATCAAATTGGATAGATGCACATATATTTGTCAGGTCTTACTTTTTCATAACCAGGACCCCCCTCCTACCAGTGATTTTCAGAAAATTAACACTCACCCCATTTCATAACCAGTGATTTTAAATTTGAAATATCCATAACCGGACTCAACCTGTGGAGAATAATAGTGAAAGGTGTTTTTCAAAAACCTGAATCAATAACCTCTTCATACCCGAAGGAGGCTGCAATTAGGGTTAGGGCAACTCATTAACACTAAAGAAGAACAACAAATTAAATGGGGCATTGATCTCAATGTCTTGACACAATTGCAGGACAATTCCCAACGAGAAAAATACTTTTGAATTTTTTTTCTGTACTTGAATCAAAAAGCAACTTTCCTGGGGGATGACACAAAATGGTAGCCCTACCCATGTTACCTTATGAAAAAGGGGTTAAGTTGTTGGGGGAACAACTTCCACTAAAGAACAACTTTTTAAAGGAGAAAAGGATTAATTTGCCTTGGGCAGCAAGTTTTTGCATGTTTGATTTTTTTAAAAAAAGGAATAAAATTTGTCTAAATAAAAAAGTCCTTTATGTCATTGGAAAGCTTTGAAAACATAGATATGTAAAATGATTTTTCATTTTTAATTTGAAGCTATAAGCTAAAAGTTATGATTAAAAAAAATTGGGAGTCAAAAATTTCAAGTTGTATTCTCCCCAAGGAGAAAAGGGCTAAATTGCCATAAGGAGCAATTCCCCCCCCCCCGGTAGAAGGGGATTATGTTCCCCCAAGGAACAATTTTTTCGAGGGAGCAATTTCCTTTGCGAAAAAGGGAAAAATTTGACTGTTGGTTTTTCTTTTTGTCATAAATTTTAGTTTGTATTTTCAAATTGAAAATGCAAGATCAGTTTGAATATTTAAACTTTAAGAGCTTTCCAATGATATATAGAAATTTTGATTTAAACAGATTTTATCCCTTTTAATTTCTTATCAAACATTCAAAAATTATTCCCTAAGGGAACACTGGCATAGTTCCTTTTACCCCAGGGAATCTAGTCCCTTTCTCCTAAAGGCAACATAATCCCTTTCTCCTTAGGGGAAAAAGTAATTTAGTCCTTTTTTCCCTATGAAAATTGCTTCCTGAAGCAACTTGAAAATTTTGACCCTTGATTCTTATTTTCATTATAATTTTTAGCTCATAACATCAAATTAAAAATACAAAATCATTTTAAATATCTACAGTTTGAAAACTTTACATCAGTATGAAGAACATTTGATTTGGAAAAAAATTACCCTTTGTATTTCCTTATCAAATATTCAGGAACTTGCTCCCCAATGCAATTTAGTCCCCAATAGAAACAAACTTGTTTGTACTATCTGGGTTTCTATTAGAAAACCAGGAATTATACCTTGTTAATCACATACCCTAACCTCCACCCCCACCTCATAACTGCCTGTCTTTAGGTTTCTATGACCTAGACTTAAGCGATTTTTTAAATTTCCTAAAAACAAAAGAACCAAACCTGGGCGGTTCTTTGAATTTTTTATTTTCAAATACTCAGACCTAACTATTACCAAAAACAAAACAAATAACCCCCCATGCCCTCCCCTCCCCCTCCCCACATTGGTTTTGATTAAGTATAGTTGCAAGATGGATTTAAAATCGTCGCCCATTGTTAATTTGAAATGCACCAACCTCATATTCATGGGTTTTCTTGGAGGTACCTTTGTAACATCAAAATGGGTTAATAAAAGTGAAATTTGAAAATAAGATCAGTTATTGTTCATGGGCAAAAAGATGGATGGATACAAAATAAATAATTGTTTTGATGAACCATATGTTTCAAAAAAATTCAACTAGGGATTTAATTGGACTTGAATGATTTACTCAATCATTTTGGGTTAGGCATAAGTATACTCAATTATTTGGATCACTTACACCTTTAAGAAATAAAATTTTAATAATTTAATCATTCATCCATATAAAGATGATAGTTTTAAAAGGTTAGTATATGGCATAATGTTGTTGGCACAAAGTTGATGAGCCATGATGCTTAAACAAATGGGTTGATAATTTATCCATTTTTCTTTTCAAGTATTTAAGGGGGTTTGAGTGAAGCTTCAAGTTCATTCTACTTTTCACAATTTCATATTGGTAGTTTGCTATTAAGTATTGGAATAAGTTTTTTGTGTGATTAACCCATGTCACAATAAATTCACAAAAACAAACATATGTGTTTTTGATGAGTGATCCCCCATAAGGTGAGATCTTTAACCGTGTGTGATAAGCTTTTCATTGGGTGTAGCTCACATAAAGACCAAACTTTAAGCTCATGAATCATCCTAACTAAAGAAAACATGTAAGTTTCATATTTTATATTTGTGAGTGTTTTGTATGGTGTCTGAGTGCTGTGTGAGTTTTGTTTGGGTAATTTGCTTATGTGATAATAGGGATTTTGTTGAAAATTAACTTTCCTAGGTTTGGATCCTTTCTAGCCCCCACACTCACCTTGAAAATAATTGCCTGGTTTGTATTCATGTTTAGAACGGGGCTGTTTGACTCTTCTTTGTTTCATACTATGCTTAGGTTGAAACCTTTTTATTGGTTGTTACTTTGAAAATATCTATATTTTTTGATACTTCAATCATGACACACAAGTAAGTCGTATCATCCTTGGGACTAACCATTGAAAATTTTAGTTCAGCAATCCCAATTTGAATATTCCAAAAATATATAGGCAATAATCAATACATAAAGTGCACCTTAAATTTTACATTTGTAATAATAATCTAGTGGTCAAGAAATTGGACTGCTTTCACATAATCAAAACAACAAAGAAATCAAGACAAAAAAAGACTTAAAGGATTTACCAAGTCAAGGAATGTTTGACAGGGTCTACAAGGCATGACCGCTATGATTCTTGGAACTTTGGAGAATATTAACACCAACCTTGATAGGCTTTGGAGACTACAGGCCACATGTGTAATTCCCTCTTTTGAGATCAAAACCTTGGATGCAAATGCTCACAAGGAAGAAACATAGAGAGACCTATGGAACACCTATTCCTAAAGCACCTAATCCTAGGGTGAATACATGTTAAAAGGAGCCACTATCAACATTTTTGTGTTATCCTTATAAGGAAAGGTTTAGCAAGGAGTAGTAACATTAGATTGACTATTAAAAGAGAATATTTTTTAGATAATCGTTTACAAGTTGACATAAAATTCTTGTGATCCTAAAAAATATTGCGCTATATTATGACATGTAAAAATAGATTACCTAAGAGAGATTTTTCAATACTTTGATACCTTATATTTTTGCAGTTCAAAATTGACAACGTTCAATTTTAGGCGGTTCTCACATTTTGAAGGGAATTATCTTGTTTTGGCATATTCTTACAAGGTGCTAAAACAATCATCTGAGTTCTTTAAAAAGCCTATTTAAAAAAAATTTAATTTGTGCCATAGTTTTTAGATTTACATCAAATATGAAGTGACACTTTTTTATAAGTTAGGTCACTTCTCGTAAGCCACAAAACTGGGCTGAATATCAGCCCTATTTTCAGTGAAGATTTGGACCCAAGACCTCCCCATTGGAGGAAGTGATCTTACCACTACACCACATTCTATATTAGACTTGGGTTCAAATTCTCTTTGGGGATGCTACAACCTAGTACTAGTCTCCCTTCAACATGTGCATATGCTTTAAGGTTTACCAAGAATCCAGAACCATCCTGTCATTTTCTCCTTTTCCATCGCAATGTAATGAGTATCAACACTTTTCCAAGCCACCTTCGCTTTTATCATTTATTTTTGCTTTGACATTTTTTTGAACTCCTTGTTTGGTGTCGTTTGTTTTTTCGTTTTCAAGCTCATGTTGTTTTTGTTTTGAGAGGCTAGGTTATGCTTTTGTAAAATATATATATATATATATATATATATATGTGTGTGTGTGTGTGTGTGTGTTTTGTAAGCAACAAGAATTGAAAATGTAGCATGCATCACCTTTTTGCATGTTCCTATTGTTTCAAAAACTGAAAATTAGCCTATTCATAACTGCCAAATGAAAAAACAAATTGCTCTTTTTTAATTTTAAAATTTAGTTTATTACTTGGGAGGTTAAAACTTAAGGGCCATTTTTTTCCCTTTAATTTTGTGATATCAAGATTTTGGAAGTTTTCTCCAAAAACTTAGTGAATTTAGTTGAGCTTCAAATATGTGTTTTCCCCCTAGCAAATGAATTATCATTAAATTTCTATTTTTTAAAAACCCTAGCCATCAATACAAAAGGGGAAAGAGAGTTTTTCATTTACAATCACCTAAAAGAATAAAAATTGTTTTTGGGGGAGGGTGTCACCATATTTATGTCTATTGGTTGTAATTTTAAAATTCTTTAAAATAATGTTGTCAACTTGGTAAAATTTGTTGGAATATACTTATGATGTTTGTCACCCTACCTCAAATACACAATAAAAAGGAAAAAAATTCGGTTTCAATAGTTGGTGAATTTTTCCAATTTTTCAGTTTAGGAAAGCTCCAATTTTTCCCAACTTTCACACTTTGAGAATTTTGTGAAAATTTCCAATTTTTAGACAATTTTTCTGAAATTTTAATTGAAAAAAATTTCCAAATTTTCAATTTCAAGAGTTTGGTGAATTTTTACAAATATCCATCAATTTATTCCAAATTGTAGTAAGGAATAAAAAAACTCCAAACTTGCAGTAAAAAAGCAAAATAATTCAATTTATGCTAGATTTGTGGTTTGGAGAGTTTGACAAAGTTTCTCAATTTTCTATCTATGTTAAAAATAAAATGCCCTTCCCCACATTCTTCAACATGTGGTATGAACAAAAAAGGAAAAAAGAAAGTGGCCCTCCCCCTCCATAACACTCCCCCAAATTAAAAGGACAAAGACAACATACTTAATAAATATGTTCGTTTGTGTTTGAGAACAAAGGGAACCCCTTCTGATTTCTCAAACAGTCACAAACTATTTTTTCCTCTTGTTTGCCCCCAAAATGATGAAAAACAAATTTGAATGGGAAAAATTTGACCATCAATTACTAATTTATCTCAACTGTTTTTTGAAAAGTTTTTTTTGCACATGACTCATATGCATGGCTTCTATCTATCACCAATTTTTTTATGAAAAATGAAACCCAACATCTCAGTCTAAGTCTCCAAACACTTACAATTTTGAAAATTGCTCAAAATTAAAAACTTCAAACTTTGAACAGTGACAATTTTTTATTTTACAGCCAAATGTAATTTTTAAAAATCCAAAAGATCCTCCTTGAAATCCCTCTACAACTTCACCAAGTCAGATTTTCCAAACTCCAATGTTTTACATGACTTTGAGACAAGTTTGTGAGAGCTGGTCCCTTTTAGTGTGACAATTTTGATCAAATGTCAATTAAGGTTTAATTGTAAGAACCTTTTGAATATGCTAGGTACCTAGAGGATGAAAAGTACTATGCATGTTTGAAGCACTAGAGTAGATGACCTGGGTAAATAGTAATCAGAATTTTGGTAGGATCCCATTCAACGGAAGTACTTGATCTAATCAATATAATGTATTCCAAACAATTTTAAAGTGATATTCTAGGTCTGAAAGAATGATACTGCAGGGTGGATAGCCAATTAGGCAATTGTCGGTTAGCCGATTCAATTTTAGAATATTTTTATCAAGTTTCCAAAAATTAGAACATTGGGGTGTATGTTTTAACGTTAGGCAAGTAAATAAAGTGATCAACAAATGGTGCCAATGCTACCAAGGAGATTTGCCAACAAATAGGTAATAAATTAAGGATGATTGCACCCATTTACAATGTAGCCCATTTATCAGTAACCATATTAAGCCTCAAGTTCCAAGACCTGGAAATGCAGGGTTGGTTAGACTTGACCTTAGAGCCAACTCACATGTCTCAAGACCCTTTATACAGGGCATGGGATTGAAGGCTTTTTTGGGATGGCCCACAGCTTCCACCCAAAGTCCTTTCTGTTTTGGTTTTGGCAGTGAAGAGGGCTTTTTTTGTCAAAAATATATCAGAAAACGTCAAATTTTATGGATAAATTGCAAAATTTCTTTTTTCTTTTACTTGAAGAAGGTGAGTTTATTGATTTGAGAAATGAATTTTGATTGCAATCTAAACAAAAGTACTCAACAATTACTATTTCACCAAATTTGGACATTTCACAAAGCTGATGTAATCAATAATTTATACATCTGATTGTCTTTGCCTTACCATGTTAGCAACTTGTTGCATACCCACACCAGCAGATTTTTTTTTGAAATAGAAGCTAGACAGCACAACCAGGTTTCCAGTTGCCACTAAAAATTTGGTTTCGAATAAAGCCAAAATTATACCCCAGATCCTACACTAATGTGAAGTCTCTTCCATCTGGCAGAGCCCGGTAACAGCACCGTTGTTTTTCAACCCTCGCTTTTAAGTGCTCAGGCCATGCTTTGTGTTCATGGACATGCTTTGGAACCACTTTGTAGATCTTGGAAACACAATGGATCATGTTTCAAAAATGTAAAACCAAAGTTTTTGAAACTCTTGATAATTCCCAGATTTGCTGAGCATGAAAGGAAAGAGATATCCAAGAATTTTAGCTGTCTACTACCCCCATGTCCTTCATCTTCATGATATGATTTCAACATAAACTGGTGTGGGCTGTGCCGGTGGCCCAAGTGTGACCCCATTACAAAATAGGGAAACTCAATATGTGAACATTGATTGGCAATGTATGTATTGATTTTTTGAACAGCCAAATCATGCTTGAATTGAATGGTAAGCCTTCAAATGTTACCACATTCTCAACTGAATCTTCCTTTCAAAACTTGGTTTTTTGGAACTTATTTGAATTTTCAGTGGCAGAAATCACTTTTAAATCAATATCTCCCACATTCTGAATCCAAATCTTACCAAATAAATTCCATTTAATCCTGCTCATCAAGATCTTTCCAACAACACCAAAAGCACATTCCAATTCCTACTAAATTTTCAGCTATGATTTAATTTAATTTTCAGTGAAGAAATCATTCAATGTTCAAGAACTTTTGCACCACAAGTCCAAACATCATGGGACCAAGCTCATGCACCCATCCTTGTTGAGAGCTTTCCAAAGACACCAAGAACACGATCTGAAACATCCCAGTTTGGTGGATCTCATAACTACAAAACAAAACAAAACAACTTCCTTCATAGATAGATGTGGAAATCATATCATGATCTTATTGGCTCTTAGTTATTCAACTCTTTTTATGACTCATGTTTTCATTCAGTTGGGGGGTCAAGTTGTATCTAGGCTGCTGCCTACTGTTTATTCCCACAAAAAATGTTCCTTGAGAAAATTTGAAAGTCATTCACACAGCACTCTTAATATGTTAGCCAGCACCTAGACTGGAACTTTCACCTTCACCTTCCTCAGTGAGGCCTTTTACGGGCAGTATTCAATGAAGAAAATGTTTAAAAAGGACTCAGAGACCCTGGTTTAGTCTTAGAACGAGATATTTACCATGGTTAGATTCAACCTAAAAAAATTGGGGATTTTGACCATGGTACCAGTGTATGTGCGAGTTCACCTAAGGCATATTGATTCACAAATGGGTCAGCCACATTACAATGTGCTTATTCTAGACTTCTAAATATGGTAGCCGACCGTTCTAGTAAGAATCCAGGTTTTCACATGACGCCAGCTAGGAGGCTTGAATGACTCTTGCTAATCTCACGGGGCCAAGAATAAAGGGATTTGGATCTTGGCCTAGGAACATGAGGTCCTGAATTTATTCACCCTACGGTGACAGTTGATAGATCCTTGCATGATGTCAACAATATCATGGAACCAACCGACTTAACCAAGTGTGTCAGGAGGACAAGTCCATTAGGGGTAGGTACTGTACCACATTGCAGACATTGGCCAAAAACTCAGCAAATAGAGCCAATAAATTATGGGCGAAAGCGGAAGTGATGGGGGGGGATGCAAATTAATTGGCCCCTTGCCTATTAATGATTGATTCGGACTTCAGACAAAAGTGCAAATGTGCATGGGAACGTGGAATCCAGTCCCTTATTACTAGTTAAGAGAGGCCCCCAAGGCTCTCCATTTATACCCATTCTCCATTTCTTCGTTTCCTTGACAAACTCTTCTTCTCACTCATCACCACCCAATTCTCTTTCTCCTCCTCCCCCTCTTCCATTTCTTCGTTTCCTTGACAAACTCTTCTTGTCACTCATCACCACCCAGTGAATCTCTTTCTCCTCCTACTTCAAGACCTCCGAGAGAGAGTATTAGTTAGTAGTCGGGTGCTATTTGTTTGATTGATTGTTGGGTGCTGTTTGATTGAGTGCTGTCAGAGCACAGATTGTGCGAAAGAAGCTATACTTACTTCTGTTGCAGTTTGTTGGGAGTGTTTTTTTGTTTTCTTTCTGTCCTTTTATTTTCCACCCCCTTGGAAGGTCTTGCTCACTCCAACAGGTTTTGTGTTGAAAAACACTACACTACAGTTGCAGGTGGTTGTTGCAGGGAGGTTTTTTTTCTCAATTTCAGGGTTATAAGTTGCTCTCCATTCTAACAGTTTGTGCACAGCTATGGCAGCCAATTACCAGTTAGCAGCAATCGTGTCTCTTGTTCTCATGCTGGTTAGGCTCTCTCCTCCTTAAACCCCATCTCCAGCTCTTCGTTGCTTTACTAATTTAGTTAGTACCTACCACTGGAGGTGGCCAACTCCTCTGACAAGACAATTTTTGAAGAACGGGTGCTCATCACAGCACAGTTTTCAGTTCAATATTTTTTTCTGTATGTATGTAACAGACAGAATGGGTACATACAATTTTTAGCTAGTAGTTGTCCTACACCTCGACGAATTCAGAGCATAATTTATGAGTCTTTGAGTGTGAAATATAGTCATGCAGAAGCAGAGACGAATCCATGGCCTCGAGTTTACATTCCAGGGATATGTTGTGTTGGCAACGTTGCTGTTGTTTCAGAGTTGAATCCAACTTCGCATTCAATTGCCATTCAAAAGTAATTGCAGGTCCTTAGCTGCATTTACATGCTGAACTATTAGTCTCGGCAAGTCCGTCACCTCGGAATACAGAAATTCTTTGAGTGCCAGGACCTACCTGATCCTGAAGCCATGGAAACGTCTCTAGCTGAAACTTGTTGGACATAGGGTGTTTTTACCGAGAGTTTGATCCCAGTTTTTTTCATAAAAACCCAGCCAGGGCACATTGATGAGCTTCGTGCTTGAACATATTGTTTTTGTTTGATCCATGCGACACTAGACAGGCTTCCTAATCCAGAGATTGGATTCCTCATGTGGTTAGGTACTGCGAGCGGATATCAAAGTGGTGGTGGCCGAGAGTGGTGTCGACGCGGCCAAGAATTTTTTCCAGCAACTGCTGCCATCAGTGTCCATTCCAGCCACTCTGCGCACCTCCCTTTCACCGCTTGAAGGCACCTTTACGGCCGATCGATTTGCTACTGCAGTCACGCACGGAGTAATTCTGCCAGCCACCACTGCATCCTTCTGCAAAGCTGCGGGTCTTATTTGCCAAGAAGACATTGACATCAGCCCCTACACGAGCCAAGAAGCCATCAGCAGCGCAGTGACGACCCAAGCTGGCCAAAGGCAGGCTCACGCAGCTTCTCGAGCGATGGGCATCAAGACCATCAACGATTTCCAGTTCGACTTCTTCCTGGAGGAGCAACTTGTCAAGGGAGGCTCGATGAACCTGGTGGAGAATCTTCATGATCCAATCCCAAAGCGCGCTTTCTTGCCTTTCGTTGTGGCCGACAGTCTCCCGTCTCTCACCTCTGCCAACCTTCCTAAGCTTCTCCAGACTTTCAACATTGGAGAAGGAACAAAGATGGCCACCATCATGAGCACCGCCGTGTACTTGTGCGAGAGTCCAGCTCTCATGGGCGAGGAGAGAGCTTGCCCAACTTCCATCGAATCCATGGCCGAGTTTGTGTCTTCTCAAGTGGGAACCAATGTGGAAGCTCTCACCACAACGGGCGCTCCTTCCACCGCTCCCTCCGGGAATGCCCCCGTGAAAATCCTGGACTTCACCAAACGAAGCTTGAAAGAAGGCGAACACATCGTCATCTGCCACAATTTGATGTTTCCTTCACAGCTCTACTATTGTCACCATGTCACGGGTACCAAAGTGGTGCAAGCCTCTCTGCAAGCTGCTGTTGACAGCTACGTCATCCACGCAATTGCAATCTGTCACATGGATACCAGCATGTGGGCATCAGAGCATCCCGCCTTTGCAGCTCTGAATATTCCTCGTGGAGCTGAAGCATGTCACTGGATTGGACAAAACGACTTGGTGTGGGTACCAACCCGATAAAATTACGAGATCTATCTCATTTCCAACAAGTTCAAGACATGAAATCAGTTTGTTCAACCAAGCTTGAATAATTTGGACAGTCTCTCTCTCTGTCGTATTTGTGTATCTTGCTGTGCTTTGTAGCGTCTTTGCTTCCATTCAGCTGCTTCCTTCCGCTAGGAAGGTGGGTGCGTGAGTGGGTTACTTTGAAGGATTTGGTGATTTTATATCAGGTCCAAAGTATGACTTCTAGAGCTCTAGGCTAAAAAATATGGGCATGAATTCATGAACTGCGAGCTTCAATGTTTCTGCACGCTGACAGTTGTAATTCTCTTTTACATGGTGGATTTCAAGCCAGCTTGCTTCTTCACCTTGAAAAGTCCATGATTTCTGTACCGTCTGTTGTGCGCCGTGGAGGACACATGAACTTTGAAATCTGCATAAATGTCACTTGCTTAATACAGAGCCTTGTTGAAGCATTGATAAGTTGATGAAATTAGCATTGTACTCTTTGTTTAAGCTCAGAGCTACTTTTGTTCCATGCAGGCTCTAATGTTGTGTGTTACGGTTACAAAAATTCAATGTAAAAAGCTGCCAAACTTTTAGTACAATAGATCAACACTACAGCAACAAGGTTCAGGAGTTCAGTAGGTGTATGCAGGCTAAATTGAGTATGGTGATTGAATGCCTTGAAGCTCTTGTTATGCTCTTGAGGTCTTCTAATTGCACTTGTTTAGTAGATACTTAACACAAACTTAGTTCATTTAATTGGCAGTTAGTATTGTGTCAAGGTTTTGTTCAAACACCTGCAATAGACTTTGTGATGGGTCAAAATGTGTCGGGTAAGGCCTGAGGTTGAGAGCATTACCAGAAGAAGGGCCCACAGAGGTGGGGGCTGAACACAAGCCTGCTTCTGGTCGTGCTCTCTATGGAGGACATTACCCAAAAAAGGGCCCACATGAGGTGGGAGCCCAGCACAAATCTGCTTTGGGTAATGCCTTCTATCGAGGGCCTGACCGAGCCTAAAGATGTGCCAAAAACTTTCAATGGTTGAGATTATCCAAGAAATCACAAGGCAGGTCATCTACAAGGGTATAAAATGGAAGATCCCTGTGGAAAAAAAGGAGATACCTTCCAAAAATGGAAGATACTTCCTTTCGGCAGAAGAGCCCTTATTGAAAATGGAAGATGGGCTGCCATATCATGGAAGTCAAATTCCGGTTTAGAATGTGCTGGCCAAATACACTAGTAAATTTTCAGCAGGTCGATATGAAAGTAGGGTTATTTACCAAAACTCACCACACATCTATCTGCACACGAAAGGTCGTGTGCAGCACACAAAAAGAAGAAGGCAGGGTGCATATCCACATGACTATGGCCCCCACTCCCACCCAACAAACAGAAATTGATGCTAGCCAATGTTTGTGGGCCTGAGAATCTCCCCCCTGAGCCTAAGTACGGAGTCTTACGTCATACTGCTCCGTTCCCAGGTGAGCTCTGTGAACCAGGTGTTAGTTACCTTGAGCCTGGCTACAGATCCTGTAGCGCGATCTACTTATTACTCACGGCATGGGAGTCTTGTACCTAGTTGAGGGGCAATATTACAAAAAGACTCCAGTGTAGACAGGCTGCAGGCAATCTTGTTCTGTATATTCTGTTACTTTGACCAGATTTGAGATTGAGAACCACGAAGCTATAGGATCAAGTGACTACATGTAGCCTAATTCCCAACACCATGCTCCAAATGTTTCTTAATATAAACTTAAATAAAATTTCCATCAGCATCAGTTGAATCTTATGGAACATTTTCACCCGCAAAGTTTGAAAGGGGGTGTTTAATGTTATGCGCGCTGCCAGAGCCAGTAATATTTAGTCAACGTTGCTACCTACCTCTTTAGCTATTTTAAGCTACTCACCTAGCCATTTTAGCAGGCCAATATAACCTCCCATTCTTGGCATAACTGCCCTGCTCAGAACCAGTAAAGGAATGCCATGTCAGCAAACTTTGACTGAAGTGAGTAGTGTGAGCCAAGTGGCACTATTACTAGTGATCATGCCGTGACCACTTGTTAGCAGGAGTATTTTAGTTCCATTACAAGGAGGCGCTTCCAGAGGGCTTCTTCCCCTAGTCAATGACCTGGACCCAGTGCCCAAAGGAAATGGGTGGATAGATCAAGTGGCAGCTGAACCCAATGGCCAGCAGCCATGTTCTAAAAATGCTTACTGGTCTGCAACCTGATAGTTGAAGGATTGGCCTTAGAATCCTAAAACTGTCTACGCACATGGGGGACACACAGGACATGATCATGCTCAACTTAACTGGATTCGCTACTACCAGCTCCAGCAGTTGTTGACAAACCAGTAGGAAGTGGGCCACCTTTTGTATATGTGGGCGAGTTATTCTATGTGGTTATCTAGTACGTGTTGTCTTGACAAGTGCACTTGAGTTATGCTTGGAATTGTTCTGGGCAAGGTAATAGATTGGATTCATGTAGTACGGTCTAGTTTAGTTTATTTTCCAGGCAAATTAAGTATTCATAAGTTGCTTCTCCTTGCAACTCTGTATAATTTCCTTTTTGATGTTTGTCTTCATTGCATGGAGCATGTTGTCTGTGGTACACCAGCTTCTGCTAGCATGAATTACCATTGGGAACATCACAAACATGACGTGTAGGGTGACACCTGAGGGCTAGGGTGTTCCCATAATTACAGGCCCTGAGGCTGGAGGATACCAAGAATTTTTTTTAAAACAACATGGGGGCATTTCATTTTTCAAAATGAAAGTGAGCATTTCTTTTCCCAAAATGCCCTGCATGATCTTATGCATTGTAAGTGCTCCTTCAACTACACCAAGAATTTCTTCAGAAGATTTTAACGTCTTCCAAACTTAGATATGTGTGTATGTCTCCACCAAATAGCAAGTTTGGCTAGTACCAGAGGCTTTCCTTTGAAGAAAGGGGGCCCACCAAAGGTTTTCCTTCTAATGAACAACTACACTAACAATTTCTTCAGAGTATTGTCGCCTTCCAAAATTAGATATGTGTATGTCTCATCATAGCAAGTTTGGCTAGCACTAGCACCAAAGGCTTTCCTTTGAAGAAAGGGGGGTCTACCAAAGGCTTTCCTTCTAAGGAAGGTCTTGTCCAGTGTTGGTTGGGTATGCTGCTTGGTGGGTTAGTAATGTTGGTTCGGGTTCCAATTAGTAAAAACTGAACTAAAACCAAGTCTGGCTTTTGGAGTAATTTTGGATTCAGAAACAGAATTTATCATTTTGAACAAATGGACCGTGACAGGACCCAAATCCAACTTATGTGTGGAAACCAAAAAACAAAATTTGAAAAATTATACTAGAAATAGGTTCTAGCTGGATTGTTAACCACCATTTCCAGTCCAGGTTACTCAGAACCAGACTGAGATGGGGTCTAATTTTCACATTCCGAACTAATTGTTTTTTGAAGAAGACCTGGACCTACAACTGCACCTCCTGTTCTAATTAGGTGTCAAACCAGAACCAGGATCTTTCAAAAACATTTAATATAATATCAGAACAGAAGGCTCTTGATAAAAGTAAACAACTGCCCAACAATGGTCTTGTCTCCATGCTTATGACTCATTAGGCCAATTATCAAAAGTTCCAATATGCACGTTCTTAACATTCAACAAACTATGGGTTGACTTTGCACAAAATCTAAAATCCTATTGCGGTTAAGTCTCATACAATAGGAAGCTAAATGATCATGGGTGAAGGGCAAATGTCAAGTTGAAGGGGGCAAACTATTGGCCCAAATATTATGAGCTGCCATGTCCAGCGTTGTTATTTGTCGAACTTGAGTATCACAAAAGACAAATCCACAATGTCTTAACATGCCTGGGCACTATCGTACAACCCAAAACATCTCTCAACCCCCACCAAACAAGGAACAATTTTATGGTGCCCCTTACTTTCTGGGGCAATGGCTTGAGGAAGAAAATAAGGGGCCCACTGATTAATCTATTTAATATACGTCCTGACTACCAATTATTGTGTTTCACAGTTCATTTTATGCATGATTTAGGAAGGGCATTGAAGCCATACATGCCTATGGAAAGTACCTGCAAACAATTTAGTTTTTCAAAAGGGGTGATCCCATTAGGGTTGTAACTTAGTTTGGGCAGATTCGAATGCCATGGAACCTCCCACTTTGGTTTAATCAAATTTTCACAAGTCAGGGAATTCTGACTAGAATGTGTGTGTGTTCAGCACCAATGAAACTACCATATTCCTATATTCCAGGTTCATCTAGATTTCAATAGAGGGGAATTGTGGTCCATGAAGTTGTAAAACCCATTTAAAACAAGAATGGTATTATTTGTCTAGAACTCTTGGAAAAATGAAAAATCAACAACCTGATCAATTTCCATCTAATGATCTTAACCTTTATTATTTGTTGTAGGGGTTGTCATTTGGGAATGAAAGAACCACCTAACCAATTGGGTAGTTGATGTCTATTACCTTTTGCCATATGAAATATTGTGCAAGTTTTTTCATTTTAGTGGAATGGAACAAAAGGTTTCTCCAACCTCCAAAATTACACTAAACTTTAGTACTGGCTGGTTCTTCCTTTTTTTTTTCTTTCCCTCCCACATAAGCCATCAAATGACTGAAGTTTGAAATTTTTGAGACCCACTTATTATCAATTTGCCCTTATACATAAAAGTTGGTTTTTGCAATACCCAATTTGAAAACTGCCCAATATATCAAGGTAAATTTTGTGCATAAAATTCACAGCACAATTTATATTCTTTTCATTCCATGTGCATTGCTATCACAATTGCCAATCCAAACATCACATCTGACAAGTAATCCAACTACATGATTTAGAACAAAATAGATAGACTACTTGGATGAGAGGAATTTGGGTTTAAAGAAGTGTTGGGCGGTTCTCACTTTTTGAGAGAACCGTCGGTTCCGGTTTTTGGGGCAGGTTCTGAGAATCACCCTGGTTCTTCTTTTTTATAAAAAATTTCCCATTCTGAGAACTGCTCCAGTTTTCAGAATTTAGAAAAAAATCCAGTTAGGCACTTTTCAAGGGTGTTCTCACAAGTCGGTTCTCATAAATCAAGGTTTTCTGTTTTTCATATTTTATTTTTATATTTTTTTTTGGGTTTCTTTTTTCTTTTTTTTCTTGAATGGAAAATGGAAAGTACAAACACCAATCTTCTTCCACTAATCCAGGCTAACCCGCAAATCAAATAAATGAAATGTCAAAATTGTGTAGGAGCAAAGTGGGCCCAGGAGGAAGCTTGGAGCTTTCTATAGATAAACTTAAACCCTAACCCCTAACTCTAATGTGGTGGCTGCCTCCATAAACAGTAAGTTTAGTTTTTTTTATTTTGTATTTTTAACTTTCATAAACAGTTAGTTTAATTTTAAATTTATTTACTCTTACTTTTTACTTATTAATATTTATTTATTATTTATTATTTCCTATTTACTAGTGTACTAAATTTTTACTATTATTTTTATTTCTTACTTATTATTTACTAAGTTTTTTTACTTTTTACCATGAGAACCGGACCGTTCTCAAAAGGTGAGAACCGGTCTGATGCTCAGATTTTATGCCCAGTGAGGACCTGGGCGGTTTTCACTGGACGATTCTCATATCCAATGAGAATCGCCAAGCAGGTTTTCATGGCGGTTCTCACCACCAGTTCTGACTGTCCGGTTCTCAATGAGAACCGTAATGAAAACCGGAGCCGGTTTTCAGCCGTCGGGTGAGAACCTCCCAACACTGGTTTAAAGCAATAAGGAATAACTGAAGTGGATAAAGTTTAGATGTATTACTAGGTGAGGTTTTCCGTTTTGTCAAAGCAATACCCACGAAATAGGGTCTTGTAGGGTCTCTAGAAATGATTTCAAACAGGGTTTCAGCCAAATCCTACTAGTTTAGTTCTGACTTGAAAGGTCGATTATTTCATGTCCTGTCTTGGACACTGGTTAATAACCAGGTCAGAAGTCAACATCTGGCCAACAACATTCATACTTATTACTAGCCCATAATGAACAATGCAACTCAAAATGCACAAATGTATCCTTGGAATGTGTCCATAATCTCCACCTCCAACAAATAATATTATAGGCTTTTGGGCACTTGTCATTACCCTGTTGGTGATCCTCATTCAACATCAATTAACTTTGATCTTGATGGAATGCAAATAAGTCTATTGTGTGTCTTTATAGGGTGAATGCACGTTACACTGTTAAAAAAAAATGTCACAAGGAGGTAGTTTGTAGAGTCATCAAAATTTAATGCATCATGATTGTTATTTGAATATTATTATGTCATGAAAATTTATAATTAATGGTGGTATATATTCTCATTTATCATGTTACGTTATGAAATTCATGCACATAAACAAAACAATGATAATGACTAATCTTTCTTATGACAATTTTCAATTTGTTTTGAGATCATGAAGTTTAAATCAAATGATTTTTAAATGATTTTTAGTATAGTATGTTATTAGAATGTTGATGATTATAATTTTTTACAATATAAAATGTTTTTTCATTGAATATGTACTTGGTTTACATATTATTTTCATCATTTAAAAAAAATAAAGTGGAGTTTTTAAATTAATAAAAAATGATAAATTGTCATCAAACAAGGGTTTCGAAAAAACTTATTTAAAACTATTAGTGTATATTTACATAAAAGGCGCAATCAAGAGTCAATTACATATTCATGATTTTTATAACTCTTTTTTTGGGGGATCAAAGTCAATTACATGTGATTTGTAAAAATTTCAAAATGAGTGAAATTTTACATGTTATTTTGGTATTATATGTAATTTTAATTTTGCTTAAAATCATGTACACCATATCATGCATTTATTCTACATTAGTTGTTAACCAATCAAAAATCTCTTTGATAATATCATACAAGGAAATCGTAAGATTAACATGTGTCTGAGAGAGGCATGAATCCGACAGGGGTTAACAATGTCTACTTGGTGCCTTTTGTGTGTTTTAAACTTTAATGTGATCTTTGTCTTTTATCTGGAAATCATCTTGTCATGAAAATGGATTACATCACACATGACACATCTGGTTCTCCAATTGCAAAGAATACTTACCAAAAAGATAAGAAAAATAACTCAAGAAACACGTGTAGATGATCAAATTGACTGAAGTTGTCAAAGACATTAAAAAATAAATTTGAAAGTTAGGTACAAAGTCAAGTCCATCACCATCTAGGCCACCCAAATTTCTGTGTGCTTTGCACCTTGAAGTTGGAAATGTCGTTGGCATGCTTATGATTTTCCGTGATAGTTTTATATCTGTTTTGGGGAGATTCTTAAGGACTGCAATAACGTTAGTGGCTTTGCTATGTAGGGGTTGTGCGCTATGCAGTACATAAAATCAAAATGTGAAGGTGTTAGGTAAGTTTGGTGGGGCCAAAGATCTCATTGGCAGATCAGATTTCCTACCGCCTTAACCTAGTGAGTCCTTGGGATCATGAAATGACAATTTCAATCTTCACTCCTCACCAGCACACACAACACAATCACTCTGCTCAAATTTGTGCGAGCAATTGAGGTGATGACCAAATCTAAGCCAAAATCCTCTCAATCCTTTTGCACATATAATAGACCTCATCACTTGGAAGTTTATGCCTGATAATTGTCAATCATTGAATGATCAATGATCACGTCAAGGAGACTACGTACACCACATGAGTAAATGAGGCACATTCCTTTGAATTTTGGCTTTGGCATCAATCTAAAGTCAGATGACAAGGAAACCACGGGAACTTCACCTGGATAAAGTGCAGGCCACGTGATTGAGCAAAGCACACGTTACAATCTATTGTGATTACGACGGGTCCAGGACTGCCCAAAAGTGTAGGAGAACTTAATAGAATCATCTTGGAACAGGGACATTGTATAGCGACAAAGCACCCACATGATGGAGCATCGAGCCAGCACTACCACTTGAGTATGGCAAATTGCAGTGCATATCCAATGCAAAACAAATCCCTGAATGAACAGGATCCAAGGAGAAAAGTCTTGTAAATCCGGTATGTAGAACAAAACCGTGATGAAAGCCTACTTCAGGCCCAACCTTAAAATCCTACCAACACCTAATCTAATATTCCTTCTTGCCTTTTTTCTTCCAATCCCAATTGTCGAGATGAGCACACACATATTGGTTAGATTCTAGCCAGCTACCATTTCGTAAAATCTAGAAATTTTTTGGGATTCTTTCATTCCGTAGAGCATTTGTTGTCCATTGCTCACGGGCATCTGGGAGAAGGTACAAACTACAAACAACAACTGTCATCACCCCACTTGGAGATCAAGGGAATCTTTTTTCCTCCACCTCATTCTTCATAAGCTTCTTTGCTTCTTGATACATAAAATGGGATCTATGAATAGGACACCATTAACTGGGGAGTCTCAGCTGTCATCTCAGTTACTCAATGGCCACAATTTGAGTCGTCCCCACTCAATTTCTTTTGTCGGGCAGATTTGCTCTTTACTGTTCTCATCATCCGTGTCAAAATCTGTCTGAAAAAGAAATAACCATCCAATTTCTAAGAATGTCCCAGACCAGCTTCCTCTCAGAAACCACAGCCCCCTTCTTCCACTCAAAGGTCATAAGTAAGAGACTTTTTCATGTACTTTCCCTGCATCTCACAGCAGTATCTACGTAGGTGAAGCTATTCTCATGAGTTGGTATTTGACTCCTCCTTACATAGGTGAAGCTATTCTCATAAGTTGGTATTTGAACTCCTCCTTACATAGTTTTTAGAATGAATTCATGGCCTCGGGCTGATTTCCATATTAAAGACTCTTGAAGTCACCTTACTGGGTCTTGTGTTCCTACCAGTTTTTCAGATAATTTGTGAAGGAAAGTATTTGACGAGGGCTGGCTTTCCCATTACTGGTTCGTAAAGGAACTCAGTTATTTATTCTGCCCTACTGTGTGCCCTAATATATGGCATAATCAGCCATACCAATACTACAGTGCCCTAATATATTGCCCATAATCAGCCTATAATGTACCTACCTTCACTTAGACCAGGGAGCAGGTATGGGGTGCATGCTATGGCCCCCCACTCCCTCAAGCATAAGAGAACCTTCAGTGGTGCTCAGTATGGGACCCTGCAAAAATATATCTCGCATCCAAGTTTTAATTACTTCCTTTCTTTCCAAACCCACCCATAAAACCGAAACTGAGCCTGCAAATAGGTGGGAGACTACTGACAGCAACCCACCTAGAACGATCAAACTATCTAGCCAGTCAAAAACAGGGAGCAGTCAATAAATCCATTTTAACTGTATTTATTGGATGTTCGAGGGATCCTCCAGGGCTTTGATAGGTGTGCATTTTTCTGGGGCCATACCAGTCTTCCAGCGGATCCACTGGATTTGACAGCTGTTCCTCATCCAAGATTTTCAGTGCAGGGTTACGTACTGAGTGCCGGTGGAGATGCTCTAAAGAGGTCCCATATATGATGCAAGGGCCCAGTGTTGGGGCCCTTTGCCCATACGAGAATCAATGCAATTCCATCCCATGACCATTTATTGCCCATCAACAACCTTTTGGAAACTCATTTCAGTAGTTCTTGCATCTCCAGCATATGAATCAGGATTGTTGATGGTGATAAATTAAAGACCTCACTCATGATTTCTTACTCATGCAAATGAAGTAGCATGCAACGAGAGGAACCGGAGGAAATGACGAGAGCCACAAGCCTGACTCACTCGTACATATCTGAAGGAAAGATTTGTAGGCCACCTAGCCACTGGAGGTGAGGCCCCCTACTTTCACATGGAGGTTGTCTGACATCTGTTATTTCCTTTGTTCACGTGCCCTTTCCTCTCTTTTCTAAGAAGAACCTTTACACAATACAAGAGGACCCCAGGGGTCCAGAGCAGGAGTACCGCTAGTGTAGTATCTCAAAAGGGGGCCAGGGGTCTCATCATGTAGTTGATGACCCTGCCCCTTTAGAGCAAGTTCAAACTTCAAACCAGCAGGAGTTAAAATAAGAAATGCTTCATTAAGTTCTCAAAATATGACCTCATGGTTCAGAGTTGTATATGGTAAATGTTCCTCAAAATGTGGGACCAAATGAAAACGACATTGTTCTGTAGCTTCTCCCTAATTCACAGAGAGCCAACAAAAAAGATATAGGAATCTCATATTACCAAGGGTGACAAAGAGACCAACTTAACCCAGTGAAAAAGTACATGTCTAAGAGTTCAAGTTTTACTCATCAAATTAATGAAATCTGCCATTGGGCATTCTGTGTATGAATTGTGATTTCCAAATGCACTTCAAAGGAATTATTGGCTGTTGAAGGGTGTTTCCGTAATTCACAATACACACTTTGTGTCAAAACTAGAAGTTCATATAGTATCACAAGTAATAAAATGTAAAATTTCAATCATTTTCACACTTAGTTAATTTAGGCCCCAAAAATAAGACAAGTTATTTAAACCACGAATATCTAACTAATTTATAAATTTTTAATGTAATTTTACACTAACTATTTTTTTAATTAAAAAACATGTTTAACAACAATTTATCATTTTTTATTAATTTTAGAAATCTCACTTTATTTTTGTAAAATGATAAAAGTAATATTTAGCCCAACTACAACATTAATGGAGACATTTAACAATTTCAAAATATCATTATCATCAACATTATGATAGCATAATGCACAATCAAACATTTATTTATCATTTAATTTAATCATTATGATTCTAAAACAAATTGAAAGTTTTCATGGAGAAGATTGTTCATTATGGTTGTTTTTTCATATGTGCAAACTTTCATAAATAAATTCCCATTTTTACTTGTTAAAACTCCTACTAGTTAAAACTGAACTCCAAATAATTATTGAATTGTTCATATCTACACCAACTTCACAACATAATGAAAATTTAAGATGTTATTCACCGAGTTTAATTAATTTTTCATCACAAAACCTTCTCCAAATATTTAAAGAGTCATATTAGAAATGTGTTGCAATGAAAATCCTCAAATTGTGATTAGTTTTTGTGTACACCATACCATGAAAGCACTATGAAGCTTTCCCTACGCATATCCCCATGTTGCATTGTTTCCAAATGTAGTGAAATATGTTGGAGCATAAAATGTGTCATGAGTTGAATTATTCTACAATTCTTCATGAAGTTGCTTAGTTCATTATGATCTCCTCATCATTTCTATAGTTGTCACATAATCACTATTATCATTTGCCTTGTCTTTAAAACAATGTATAACCAAAGCAACAACCTCCCCCTGATCCATGGAAAGTACACCTAGCTAAATCTTCATTTCCCTACAATCAATAGCTTTTGAATACCGCACTATGAGTTCCAAATGGTGGATTAAACAAGTTACATAAAAACTTGTTCTAAATTTTTTTTCATAATTGGAATGCACATTACACAACTTTTTTTTTCCTCAATTGCTTAGGGATGTTTCAAAGAGTGAATTTCCAATGGGCATTCCATTTTTTCCCATGATACTTAATAAGTACCAATTAGTACCACAAGAAAAAAAATTTGGAACAAGTCTAAAGTTACATTTAATGAAACCCACAACTTTGAACTTTACCTTACACGCAATAGCCCAACTTATATTCCTCCATTTGGTTAAAAGAACACTATCTTGGAGAATAAAAATAAAAAGCACCCAAAACAATTGAGCTTTCTAATCTTACAAAGTAAGTTTACAAAAAAATTGTGTTATTTTTTTAATGCATCTACTAACTTGTAACAAATATGGCGCACATGGTTGCAGGGTGGATGTCTTAACTAAGAAGTGACATATACCAATCTCATTCGGTAAAATTGTGCTAACATGAGCTAGACCTACCCCTTTGGGGTAATGCTTGGAAAGCAATAAGTTTTTTACTACACTAATACGGCACATCGCAATTAGCTATCAAGGATGGATGAAGGTGGGTCAATTTTGAGCACCTTGACATAAAACAATTTGAAATTATTGAGACCGTGGATTTTCATTTTCAGTCAACAAAGCATTTCACTTACCTTTCACAATTGTACATCGCGTGGAGCATGTGTTTCCTTCTCTTCCTCAAGTCTATGCCCTCGTTTGTTTTTCACATTCAAGTGCAAGTCAATTGAATATCTCATTTCAATTTTCTTCCTTGAGTGTTCAAGAGCCATGAGTCTTAGTCATTATTCTATTTGAAAAGTTTAACCTTTTTAATTTCACACTGTCAATCTAGCCTCTTTAGCTTCAAATTGTTAGTTTTTCAATAGTTTAGGATGTGTTTTGTGCCCATTTATTTAAAAGTTGCATGACAATGGTCAAAGAAGAGAGGATGGCAAAATGGGAAGACGCAAAGTTCCCACCATGGAAGGTTATAAATTACTGGCTCCAAATAAAAAGTATTTCTCAATTGTTAGGAAGTTGTACAACAAAAGTTTGAACCCTAAGATAAACCTTACTAATGTGCATGTATGTGATGAGGACTTGATGGAGGTTTTTGGACTAAATTGTAGTTACAAGCTCATAAACCCATTCATTCATGTTGATATAAAATGTGAGTTGAAAAAGTTGCATTGGCAAATTTATGGTTCAACTACCCCAACCAACAATGATTTTGTGTTATGGTTCATGAAGGGGTACATAGCACAAAAAAAGGGAATCAAGATTAATTGGGAGAAAACAACGACGTCTATAACTAGAGAAAGGGCTCAAAGGAGAAATGTGGGTAGGTTTAAAAGTGGAAGTATAGCTTTGTCATATGTGAATGGGGGAAAGGCAACTACACAACTTGACAATAAGCCCACACCAAAGGTGAAAAAAATGGTAGCTGCTTGAAGCAACAAATTCTATGTTCGTATGACATATTGTTGTTAGAAATGGAGAGGGTTTGAGAGCTACACACTTTGTTGCACACAACTTGGAGAATCATGCATATGCAAAGATAGGTGAGATGGAAGGTGAAAATAAGCGATTGGGGGAGAAATTGATTAGGGTGAGGTTTTCCATGGAGGATCAAAAGATTGTTGCAACAAAACAAAAGTTGGCAATCGTGCAACATAAATGTATTTTTGAAAAGAAGGTACGTTACATTTTCATATTGACTTAGTGTGTTGTTCTTCAATGGGTTCCACTTATCTTTAAAACTTGTTAGAGCTTTCATTAGTGATTGCATAACTTTCCATTGCACCATGTTGTTGATGTTATTTGAATGTGAATAAATAAGTAATGCTTGCATATGCATTACATTATTACTACGAAAGCACATATGGAACAAGAAGAAAATATGAAAGATTTAATAGGCCAAAATGATGAAGTTTGTCAAAAGTTGCATGTTAAGGAAAATTATTTGAATTATTTGAAAAAAGGTTTAGAGAATGTAATTAGGCATGTTGTACAGGGTGAAAAATTGTTTGAGAATTGTCAAGTTGGACACCAAAACCTTGATCATCTTTTCCATGATGTAAACCAAGAGGTCTATTTGCTTGAAAGGGAAAAAAAGGTTGTCCAAGCTCAATTAGAGCAAGTGGAATGTGGAGAAGGTGTTTCATTTTAGCCTAAACCCTTATTGCATTCCTTTTCAATAACAAAATCTAAGAGTGCCAATTTCAATATTGTTGTGAAGCATTATAGATTTTGTAGTAAAGGCTATGATTGTAATGACATTACTATCATTTCTTGCAAACACACCTATCATCCTTTTTACTTAGCTAAAATTCTACAAAATAACAATAAGTGGTGAAATTTTGCACCTTGACTTGTGGATTAACTGAGGAGTCCGTGCTCAAGATAAAGACATTAAGAACCTAACACTTGATTTGGGCTCGAATGAAGTGTGGAAGACAATGATAAGGTGCTTACTAGATGCATCCTCAACACCAATTCTACCAAGTGAGTTTCTTGCATGTGCTTATTCAATTTCTACATTTGAATTGAATTAGAAAGTTGACAAAATTTTAGATTAGGTTTCACTTTGTTTGATTTTTAAAAAAATATATCTCAAATGGTTGCTACCAATAATTTAAGATTTGAAGGTAAAGATTACTTAGAAAATGGCCTCTATGGTTACAAATTTTTATGAATGTTTGGAAAACATTCATTGTGGTTACAAGTTTATAATTGTGTTTGGAAAACATCCTAAGGGCTTGAAGGCTTTTTGGAATGCTTAGAAAATACACTAGAAGAAATCTTGTCCTTTGCAACCAAAAAATCAATGGCTAAATGTTCTAAATGACTAGTAATTTTGATTATATAATAATAGAATATTACTTCAAATCCTAAGTGTAAAAAGTTGTCATATATCAGTGGTGCATTTTACTAGTAGATAATGACCTGATAACATGAAAGATGATGTCATCTTTTCATTACAAGTTTTCATCCATATGACATCCACAATTGATGACAAAATGACACGAATGTCCAAAATATCGTATGAAAATGTGATTAGGATAAAATCATTTCAAATATAACTAAAAAATGATTATGTAAATGACATGGACAAAATGGTGTGTCATTACATACATAATGTGATCATAAAATTACTTTATAATGGTTCAAAAAGGACTATCAATATAAGTTCACACATAATGGATTACAACATGTGGGTGCAATCATACTAACATGTACCAAAAGCAATTATAACCATTGGTTTTTTTTTAAAAAACTTTAGATTGTAAAATAATAATAATAATAAATAGAATAGTTTGTTATAAAATTTTACTGTGAATACATTATGTACATATCATAAAAATTTGGAATGAATTTAATGAATGAAAAATACATATAAGGACTTTTAACCTCTTGTAACCATTGTTTAAAAGCTACATAAAAGCAACTTAAAAGTAGTTTTGACACTAAAAGCACAATTTGAAAATATTTTTTAATGACATATTTTTGGATTCTTTTAATATACACCTTAACACAATTGACGCACTCCCAAACTCTTTGGTAGACTCAAATGTGAGTTTAAAGTGAAACCAAAAAAAAAGCAAGGAGTTAGGGCACGCTCTTTGGCTCACAACACTTTGGGGGTAGAGGGGCGTGCTGGAATTCCGGGATGGGACTAGGAAGAATGACAAGCACTTAATCACTCACATGAACATGCATAAAACCAAATAATGAATTGGTTAATGTAGAATTGGAGCACTTTTGGTGCTAAGACGAGCCATGGGCAAACTCGGACTCACAAGACTCACCACGGCCCGGACTTGGGGGAAGCCACCACCTTCCCCCTTATAGTATACTTTGTGCCTTTCCACGAGATTCACATCCAAATGGCATTTTGTCCTAGGACTCCCAAATGGGAGTTCGAAAATTCCCAAAGTTGGGACTCCTGCGACTTTGAGGCCCCGTAACTTTATGTGCAGACCTCTAATTGAAATGAAGTCTAGAGTAAAGTTGTAACCCTCATAGAAAGCTTTCCAATGGTATGTGGCACACCACCTGCATGCAAGGAAATCAGGTCGATTCCTGACTTTTAGTGGTTGGGAGTTAAATTGTCAATTTGACTCCCGGCTTTTCTTTTGGCCATAACTTGTGTTTCATATGTCCAAATGGGTCATGCGATCCCATTTTAGACATCTACATTTCAATAACTCTCCAATGATATAAAGAAGTTCTCAATCCAATAGGTTTTAACCCTTGCAATCACTCCCTAAAAATTCGAGAGTCCATTGGGACCAACTCCCCAAGTGGGAGTTATCTTTGGAGTGTGAGGGTTCATTCTTTCACACTCTCCTGCACTCCTGAGAATATAGCATATGTCTCCCGGGCCTCTCTCTTGTCCCGCACTCTTGCAAGCCCCTGCCTTAGTCACAAGCCCAAAGCTAAAGTTGCAATAATAATAGTATTAAGAAATGTTTTTAAACTTTTAATGTTTCTTGAAAGACATATTAAAAATATTTTTTAATATTTTAAAAATAAATTAACTATTTAAGGGGGCATGTGTGGTTCTTAATAGCATGGTTGGACCCATGTAAGGAACTAATTTCAATTACAATTATACTTATAAGTAATACAAAAACTTCAATTATATTTTTTAAAAATACACTTGATATATGATGCATTTTTCAATATTTTATATGAGTAAATTAATTATTACATATTGAAATAAATTCTAATAATAAAAAATGATATACTAAAGATTAATTTTTAATAATTTTTAAATCAAATAAAAATGTAAGATTTAATAAATATATAATTTATTTTTACATTAAATGTTTATCATCAATTTAAGTAAAACATTATATACAAAATATTATATGCGTATAAATAAATTTTACACAATTATATTAAAGTATATGTGTAAATTTCAATAAAATATATAATTTAAGAAAATTATAAATATTAATTATTTTTATTATTTCAAAATATAATTAAAATATGCAAATTAAATGTATAAATAAACTTAATATGATTAATATAAAAAAAATTATATGTAAATTTAAGATATTATAATTTATTTATGATCCATTTATAAATATTTTACGTGGATAAATTTTATGGACTAATATGTTTAAATTAAAAACTACTAATAAAATTATGATATATTGGAAGAAAGTTTGTATAATACAAATTCATAAATCAAATGAAAGTTTAAGACATTAAAGATATTTATTTATTTATTTTTGTATTACCCACAAAGGTTTTCCCATTTACAAATCATGTGTTTGAATTTATTTTTTCCAAAGAATGGTCATTGAAATATTATTCAATAAAAAAAATATTATTATTTTCAAATAATTCACATTTTTACATGTATATATCTAATAATTTATGTACATTATTGAAGGAAATATATGGATAAGTTTTTCAGTTTTTCATTTAAATAATTTATCAATAAAATATGAATCATCAAATTTGAAATTATGTGTAATGTTTGAATGAAATATAGTTAAAATAAAATAAACATTAGATTGTTTAAATAACAAGTGGGGTGGCTTAACGGTAAAGGAATTCAATTCCATCTTTGGGGACCAAATATCAAATTTCATAAATGACATCATTGTAGTCAATGATGGAATATTGATCAAATATTCCATACCTAATTAAATTACCCAGGTTAGGTGCTTACCTAGGTAGATTAGGTGGTTTACTTAGCCATTTAAACTAGTTTTTAATCTAGCTTAGGTGGTGACATGTGTCAACAAGTGATAGGATGAAGAATAATGAAATTAAAAATAATGGAAATAAAATTATATCTTATTATTTACATTATAAGGTGAAAGCATGAATAAAGGAGCTAGTTGTGCCAAGGTTAAAGTTTTTTCCAAGGACTGCATTTTCCACATGGTAGTTTTTTATTAGTTTATACTACATTTTTCACACAATTTTTTAAACTAAATATCAAATTTGAAGCCAAATATGACATATGACGTGATAAAAACTAAAATTATTTTGCATCATCCTTACATTATAATCAAATCTGTAACTTTACTTTGAACCATGTTTATAAATTCAAAATTATAATAGTGTAAAAGGATGTTCAAGTATTAAAATCTAAAAAGGTATATGTATTTTTATTTTTTGAATATTTTGAAAACATGGATACCTTCTTGTGGAATACATTAAAATTCACAAAAAAATTGAAACGATTTGGTGAACATTTGATAAAAGAAAAAGAGACTTTTGATACAAAAAAACCACATGTCCACATGTTTTTCTTGAGTGCATTAAACATATAAAAGGACTCTTGAAACATGGTGAATTTTCATGAAAATTTTGTAGTTGCAACTTTGAAAAATTAAGAGCTTATTTCAGAAATAAAACAATTTTTTTGATAAATAATGTTCCCATGGTGATTTTTCAAATTTTCAAAAAACAAATTTTAAGGACTATCCACACACTATTTGAATTTTTTTTTCTTGCTTTCACCCTATAATAATATCAATTATTATAATTTATAATAATAATAAATAATTACACAGTGATTAAACTATGACTAATGATTTCACATATGTCCTTTATGACTAATGAATGAAATGTGCCACATCATGTCCTAAACAACTATTGTCTTCAATGATTCATTTGTAATGATTTTAAGGCTATTAGTATTTTTGTCCTTTATGACTAGAATACTAATCATAAACTTAATCATATATTTGAAGATTTCTTCTAATGATACCCATTGTGTTTGATAATTATAATGAGTTCTTGTAAACATCAATTATGATGATTGGTAATTGGTAGTGCTTAGAAAGTCTCATTGTAGTTATAAGGTGATGGGTGTGTTTTGAAAGCACTAATTCTATTTGCTAGAACTACCAATTGTGCTTTAAAAGGACTCATTGCAATTTTTAAGCATTTGAGGTGTGCTTAAAAAACACAATTGTGCTTACTAGAACTTCTAGTTGTGCTTATAAAACATTCAATATTATTAAGTAATGGGTATGGTTTGAAAGCATCTAAAGTGCTTCATAAAACCACTAATTGTGTTTGGTATGATTCTACAGCACTTGCTAAAATTAATAGCTTATGCTGTGAAAGCACACCTTGTGCTTCTTGATTATTAGTTGTGCTTGCAAAACACTTATTTTGTTTGTTTGCCCAGGGTGTATTTGGGAAGCATCCAATGTGCGTGCAGCAAGTTATTACTAGTCCTTGGAAAGCAATTGTTGTGCTCGCATATTATTGGGAGTGCGTGGAGAGTATTCATTCCACCTACAAGTTATTAGGAATGTTTGAAAAATAGGCCCTATGCTTGCAAGTTGCATTGATCAGTGTTTGGAAACTACTATAGGTTATAACAAGAATGCAAAGTATTTTGGATGTTTGTGTAGACATTTGCATAAGGCCAATTGACATGTTATTTTGTGCATGGATAATACCTAAGGAGTGTTGCAAAAGATTATTAATTTTGTGTTCAATGTCCAAAGGTACCGTAATCTGTAAAGTTTTTTCATGAAATTATTGAAAGTCATGGGGTGATTCATTGTTTGATGAAAGTCCTTAGAAGTTGGTCTACATGTGTTTATCATGGTAGTACTTAATCTAATGTATGTTTGCTTTCTAACATAATCCAATTTGTAAGATGGGACAGGGCTTGAGACTTCAATAAAGAAGGCAAAACTTGGTTCAACAATTACTGGAAACACATACTTAATTAATTTATGACTTTACAAAAGTCTGAAAATGTAAACACAAAAATTTCAATGTTAAATTTTTGGATCATTCTATTATAAATGACTTGGTGGCCACCAAGACAAGGTTGTTAACCATAAGAAAAAATTCTTGAAGAACTACAAGTTACATCCCAAGTTATGTAAATTAAATGTTGAGGACACCATGGTAGGTTTTTTGAAGAAAAAAAAAAGAATTTGAATGATGAATTAATGAAATACAATTTACATAAATCCAACAAACACTTATATTCAATATTAGAAAATCCAATCTGAACCTTGAGGTGTGGTGGCCACTAAGCTTAAACAAGATGAAAAGAACTTTCAACAATTAAAAAATCCAAAAATTTACATAACAAGTAAAAGGAAAAGAAGTTATGAAATTCAACAATTCATGTAGTATATTACATAATTGGTAACAACTTTCATTAAATGTTTTAGATATAATTTGAACCTACCAACAAGTTGTGAAAATTGAACCTATATTGATTTATCCTTGAATCTTGACGATAAAAAATCAACTATTAAAAAACTTCTTTTGTTAGAAACCCTAAAAGACAAATTAGATTTGAAGGATAATTTGAAATTAATTAAACTTGGTGGCCACTAGGTTGTCAAAACACTTATACACATTTCTCCAAAAATCTTGAAACAAAATATCCAATATTTAAAAAATCTTTTTATGGAAACCCAAAAATCACTCTAAATTTGAAGGATAAATTTAAACAAAATGTGAAATCCTCCTAATATTAGAAGTTTTGTGACTATGCATACTCAAATATGCAACAATATTAACACCATTTTAGAATAAAAAACTGAGTGGCAAACATCATTTCCTCCCTTTCATAATTATAAACAACATTACGTATTTTGGGAACAACGATCCAAACCAACTACACCCAAAAGTCAAAACCAAGAAACAATAGCATATTAAAACATATAACAATTATATATAAAAGTAATCAAAAATGTGAAAAAAAGGAAATGGAATTATTCAAATTGCATACCTAAAGAGGGCTATTAATTGCGAACATCAACATTATCATTATACATATACTAAAGGAACCAAGAATAATTTCTCAATGAAGAACTTAATTTCTCGGTTTAAAATACTTGACCATATAGTCATAATGAACTCAAATTGTTTTGGCCAATGGCAATCCAACCAAGGGTGGGCGCAAATGGAATGCCAAGTCCAACAATTACATCTTATTCTTTGATGACATCTATCCCTTGAATGATTCAAGAAATAAACTAATCCATTTTGGATTCCAAAGTGCCTTGCTAGGTTCATCATCAATGAGCAATGTTTTATCCTCCTTTCCATAATCTTTCCCACTAAGCATAATATGCATGTTTCAAATCCTTTAAGTAATAATGGGGCCCGGGTGAAATTTCACCAAACATTTTGGAGCATTGTTCACATCCCCAAATGAAAACAAATCGATCCAAGAAACTTTCGGGCATGAACATGGGAAGAACTTCCAACAAACCCTCAAGTTTCATACAAGACCAAATTACAATATGAAACTTTTGAAATGCCTTATTGAGAAAATTATCCACTCTAGCTTTGACTTCCACTTTCATCTTTCAACATCGTTTCTAAACATTCTAACATTCCCTTACAAAATAGTCAAAGTTGGGAAATAACACAACACACCATTGATGTTCAAAACCAACAATTTTTTAGGTTCAATAGATGATGAACGTACGTGCAAATGCATTGAACTACCTTTGACCACTACAGCTAGCTTGGAAAAAACATTGAATTAAAACAACAACAAAATGTGTCAACAAAATGAACTAAACATGTAAAAGAGGATAATGTGTTATTAAATTGATGGAGAAATGTCCATGTGTTAACAATAAATATTTTTCTATGTTAAATATAAAAGACAAATATCCATAACATTATCCAAAAAACACTAAATGGCCACCAAGCAACCTAACAATAGATGGAAAAAAAAAGATACTCAAAAAATTCATTAGGGTATAAACACAAAAGGAGCCAACATGACCAAGGTGGCTATGTTTTAAAAGGAGTAAATATTATTTGGGTAGGCATGTGGCATGTGATGAGTGGATCCAAAAATCAATGAGAATTTTCGAAACCTTGCCTATCAAGTTTTTAGGTTGAAACACATAAAGCTCTGAAGTTGTCAAATTATTGTCATTGGACACTCTAGGTTTTTTGCTAAGAAGAGCTGAACATCACCAAAAGGTGGCATTTGATCATGGAATGGTTCATTGTTACAAAATTGTTTAGAGAAAAGGCTACATTTCAAGGTTGATCTAGAAAGCCAATTTCTTATTGTTCATTTTCAAACCTAAGCAAATGTTTCTTATGCATATGCATGGGTGCAGCTTGGATAATGCCTTAGAATTGGCTAGTATTCTAACCAAATACCTAATGAATTGATGTTGTAATTTTCATTTGGCCTTCTATTTCAAATTTGTCGAACTAGAAAGATTAGGTAGTCTTGAATTTGAAATTGATGCATAAAATTCATATGTTCTAGCTTGAGTTCCATAGGCACTTATTTGTTTTGTTGATGTGCAGGTTTAAGGTTGAAAAGAAAAATAGTGCATTGAATTATGGAAGTTTTAAAAACCTTATTAATCAACCTGTTGGACAACCTCTTTTTACATTCCAACTAAGTGTTTCATCAAAGGGAGATTGACCTAATGAAAAACTTATTACATATCAAAGAACCCCCTTTGAACCACACTACTAAGAGAACTCGAATAGTAGCTCTCATGCAGATCTAATCCATCTAAGAACCCTTTTTGCCCCACACTGCCAAGAGAACTTGAACATCAAAAGACTTATGCAAATCTTATCAATGAGGTAAATTACATGTTAATTTGTTGCATTTGAACTCAATTAAAGGCTAGACCTCATTTTCAAGTTGCATATAAGTTTATGGTTAGAAACGCTTATAGTTTGAGTATTTGGTTCTTTAACATTATGTTTTCAATTTGAAGTAATATGCACAAGTCCCCATCTATCAAAAATATTGAAAAAGTAGTGTGGGAGACTTTGAGTAAAGCACAAAATGCTAATGAAAAGCTAGCGTGGGGTGATCAATTCATAGTTGGAGAATTTGAAGATGAAAAATTCTGCACACATGTAAGAATTCTTATGAAAGACAATACTATTGTTACACCCTAGCCAGGTCCCAAAGTTCATTTGGAAGTTGATTCACATGTTTATTTTGATGTTATGAAATAACTTACTGAATTAAACTTTACATCCTCTCAACCATTAACACAATACATGTAATAGACCTCTGCCTATAATTTTCATTACCTTGCATTTGTACTGGTCATTGTTGAAAGCTCTAGTTAGAGAACTTTTGTTTACAGACCTCTACAATAAGTAACAAACCTCTACCTATAATTTTAATTACTTTGCATTTGTATAGGTGATTATTTAAGATTCATTCACCACCTTAAGGACATCAAAAAGGAAATGCATTGAATGTCCCTAAACCAAAGCACTCATCAAAAGGATCTAACTTTATATATATTCTCCAAACCTAAGAACAAAACATTCATAGATGTTTGCTATGAGTTCTACATTCTATCCTACTTTGTAATTTCATTTGGATTCATCCTTTCTTCAATATTGATTTTGTTTGCTTATGAATCAAAGCCTACTTCTCTAGTGAGTCTATTAGTAAGCACCATTCTCAATGTATCAATACCGTTTGTATCTTAATTTTGATTATTTTGATCAATATGTTTATGTAAACTCCTTATAACCATTCTAGACTTTTGTCTATTATCATAATCAATTTTTAAATATTGATTTTGTGTAGAGAATTATCCTTTCAGCAATTTTATATATATATATATATATATATACACACAAATTAGATTATTACCCAATTTAGTATTCTTTTAGATCCTTTTTATGAAAACAAAATTTGTTAAAGCTATTACACACAAACTTCAAAAACACTTAAGCAATCAATTTAAAACCATAAATTCCTAAGGAATTATTTTTTAAAACTTCCCCAAGATGGTTGCCAAAATTGGAAAAATTAGATTTTTATGTTTCAATTCTTATCAAGTTCTTAAAATCAAATCTTCTTTTCTTTTATCTACATTATACATTTCTTCATTCTAAGAAACATATTCAATAGTTGTAAATCAAAGAAAACATTGAAGAAAATTCCATAAAATTCAATAACAAACATATTTTGTATTACAATCATTTATCTCAAAGACATTTTACATAGTCTTTTATACTTTTGTATTTAAACACAAGATTATATATCAAAATGGTTGCCAATATTTAACTAATAAAAACATAACTAGTAAGGCTATTCAAAAAATGTAACAATTATGTACAATTACATATGAAATAGTTCTAACAACATATTAAGTAGTTCTAACAATTACAAGTCATAGATCACCCTTTAACAATTATGTGGTGCAATCTTTCATTGTTTGTTAAATTATAAGCTTGCTTTTTCTAGAGATATTATTTCATCTTTAGATGGATTAGTGCATTTTTGCACAAGCCAAAGTTTTAAGCACATTTCATCTTTCTAAAATTCCTTTCCATTTGGTACCTTTGACACACCAATTCATGTCAACAAGGCAAAACCAAAACTTGGGAATATGAAAAGGGTCGTCAAGGTATTGAGCCAACCAACCACAATAAGAAGGAATGGGAACACCAATGAGAGTTTTATTTTATATGATTTGAACCTTATAAGGTTGTAAGGTTGTCTTATGCAAACCGGAATTGTGATGGGGATTTTGTTCTCATCAAGCCACATGATCTTGGCCTTGTTCATGTTTGGATGAGAAGAGCACAAGGTAATGTTATGAAACATGAGGAGAATGCACTTTTCAAAATGGTAAGGGTTCATGTGAAAAAGGGTGCAAATTTGGATGAACGACATTTGTATGAAGATTGCTAAAATGGTAAGTGGAAATGTAATTTTGTAAATTCAGAACACTGGCTTGATATTTCATTCATTGTTTTCTTGGTTTTAACCTGAAAAAATATATCAAACAAAAGTCAAATTACTATTCCCGTTGCTTGTGATAGTAGGGCTAAAATCAATCTTGAAGCTATTAATGCATCCAGTAAGGTGTGAAGGATGTTTTGGACATGGAAGAAATTTTTTTTCTAATTTTTTAGAACCTTTTATATGATTAAATTGATCTCAATGTTGTTTCATCAATTTATTCATGATACAAAATTATTCTTGTATATTCTTGGACATTAATGATCAATAATCTTTTTTATTGCATTTTAAACCTATTCCCTAGTGGCCACCACCGGTTATTGCATACAAATGTCACTTAATTCAAGCAGATTTCAGTGACATATGTATAGTGACTAAATGTATAACATGTTACATAAGGGTTATTTAGGGTACTACATAGGGGTGACCTAAAGACCTTCTTAAGCCAGGAGATACTGAAGGACTATGTAAAGTTCTACTTAAGGAGCCACATAGGATTTATGTTGAGGTTATGAGTCAGCCCTAGGCAAACATTTCTAGGTAGCTTGCTATGTAGACCTCATGTAACTCCCTTTTGCATTATGAGTCAACCTTAGGTAATTTCTTAAATAATTCTTAAATATCACTTAACCTAAGAAATTCCTAGCTAATCTCATAAGTAGACTTTATGTAATGTTTTAAGTACCCGATATCCCATAACCTTCGTAAGTCTCTAAGTGTTTTCCTAGGTCAACCCTAAGTAGATCTTGGGTAATTTCCTAAGTAGTTTTGAGGTATCACATAATACAGGTAGATCCTTAAGTATTTTCTTAAATAACCCTCTAGGTAGGCCGTATGTAACCCTTCATTGAAGCTTTTGCTAACCTTTAGATTTTCAAATAAAGTTTGAGCTAAAGAGGACTGAACTAGGCAAAATTGAAGGGGTATTACAGCAATTATTCAATGCCTCAAAGGGGAATACTGATGAATTGCTAATGTATCTATAACAGCTGGTCAACATCTAATTACCAATTATGTAGAGCATATTGATGCCTTTGTAACACTTGAGTACATTTGGCAAAGGATATTGCAAGAGATAGCAAAATATCAAGTTCAAGCACTTGATTAGGCTAGTGGAATTGTGAACTTTGGATGTCAGCTCATCAAAAGTTCTTGAAAGGAAGTTGCCTACTAAGTTACAGTGTGCTTCAATCTTTAGGTCTATTAATGTTTGAAGAAGTTGACATTTGTTAACCACCATAATTGTATGAAGTTTGGATCAAATTTTAAGTAATGAATCCACTTAGAGTTTACAACAATTCCCACAATATCTAAAATTTTAGACCAATCTTTCAAATTGTAAACATTATGCCCAATGGCTTCAAGTATATTGTTGGAATGGTGACTTCAAAAGAATAGAGGGGCCTAAGAAGGTATGAGCCGTGACCATTTCCAACCCAATTAAGACCCACTTTGAGAGCCCCAAACGGCAGATAACGAATGAAATTTTTCTAGAGACTCATAAGAGCAACGCTCATACACAATATGATGAGCAGCAATAAGTTACCTTTTGTGCTGAACATGAAGCTTAGGGTTGGGTCAGGATGGCTTGAGGTGGCAAAGAACAACTCAACAAATCATAAGAAAAAACCTCAAAACTTGTAAACAAGGCATAACGGCACAAAATGAACTTTGGGAAATAAGGCATCTTCCTAATCCAAAATTAGCCTCTTGTAGGTGTAAGGAGCCTCTCGCTCCCACTATCCCATGATCTACATATGTTTTGGACTTACAATAACATTTGCCTCATGCTTTAGGATTAGTAAGGCACATGGGTGGGGTACACATTCCTGAAATGTGACTACCGGCTCCTCTTACACCCCTTTATTTTGGGAATGGCCCACCCTGGTGCAATACCTACACTTTACCAAGTTGGCTTGCCCTCCTAACTCACTGGAAGGCCATCAGTGGGAAACCTCTCCACCATTTGATTCCAGAGTGTATGAGAAGTGGAGCATGGTATTTTTCAAGGTGTCAGATGGCTCTTGAAACGCTACACGGTTAAAGACCCACAGCCGTAGTTGTTGCCAGCATAGCAAAGTTGAGGAAATCTGGAGCAGATTTCCTCCTTATTCCCTCCTCAATCCATTACATCATCCAAGTGGGCCAAGACGATACCATCAAATCATTTTGTTACCTACTTGCAAATGATTTGATGCCCAGGATCTAAACCTCCACTAGTTCTGTCGTTTGGTCCTTTGATGCTCATGTTTGGGATGCGCTCAAAACTGGCGACACATGATATCCTTGGGTTTGGGTGGAGCTCAGCCACCAGGTTTGGGATATGCTCTAAGCAAGGCCAATGTACATAATATTGGTGGGTTTGATGTGCTCATAATATTCTTCAGCTCTTTGGGCTGCGTGCCTCGGCGCTGACATTGTACTACTACTGCCTGACTCTTGAAGTGAAGTCTTCTTGGTTCTTTTAATCCACCCACCAAAACCAAAAAATTTTAGGCACTGATATTTACATATGCTGTCAAGCTCATGGGTCTCCAAAGGGGTAGACCACCCATGCTCTTTGTCAGACCAAGGATGGGATTGGACATTGGCATCTAAGATAATAAAACCGTTACAAATCGTTAGGAAATGGGTTCCCCTTCCATGTTTTACTGAATATTCCTTAAGTTCATAGTTACTTTCATTTATACTAGTACTCTCGGCATTAATGAATCCTTCAGCACCTAACACAGGGTAAAAATGTATAAACTATAAACCAGCTGTTATCTCTGGGTCAGACATGGATGGGTAGACGCATTCCCATTCAAACTTGGCGGGGTAGGTGGTTGGGCTTTCATGTAACTTAGGCCAAATATATGGGCACAAAGCTGGTCCCATTGTCCATTCTCATTTAACACAAGTAAATATAATAAAATAATAGTAGTCCCTTATTTGAGGAAAAGAAACAAGTAAAACGAACCCTAATCCAAAGTCCTAGTCCAAAATCACTTAACTTCACTCATGAGTCAGAAGCATACCTTTAAGTGATTGACCTAAAGCTGTGTAGATCCGAAATTAATCAGCAAATATAAAGCAAGACCTATTCCTTCCCATCCAATACAGTTATCTCCATAACAAGCCTTGTAATAGAAGAAGAGAAAAGGGACCCAAAAAAAACCCCAAATAATCTAAGTGTATTTAAATCCTCATACATAAATCAAATGCAATTTCACCCACTTAAATATGTGAGCACAATTATCATAATAATTGATGCTAGACTATCAAAAATAGAGTCGAAAATTTTATTTCACCAGGCTCTTGAATTAACCAAAAAGCATTTCCACAACACTGTAATTTTCCATGACACTTCAAACACTTGAAATGTTGGCAAAGGTTTCCCTCGGATGAAGGCGAATCATTGTGATTTAAAAATATTTAAGTCTCACATGTATTTGAATAAGTGAATATTATGAGCCTTCTGCCACATACATTGGTTGATAGAATTGTGGTTCATGATTGTTGAAGAAGAATCATGGAGAAAGAAAGTGTAACTAGAAAATTTAAAGTGGAGTTGGGTCTGCAAATTATCTTATCATTCTTCTTCTTAAACTGGATGGTTTAGAACTGTAGATCATGAACTTTGGATTATAGACATCTACTCGTTCCAAAGCACTCTGTCACAACATCAGCTGCATGAAGTTGAGTAGTGAGTTTGTTGGTTAGCTTTCATCTAGTTCCCCTCCTTGTTGACTACAACCAGCACTTAAATGTCCAATATCGACACTTACCAGTTGTTGATGCAGTTGTTAGGACTCTCTTTTTCTGATGTTATCATGGGTGTCTATGTTTAGCCTTGGTGAGTCAGTACCCACACCTTTATTTCTAATACCCTTGTTTCTACTACCTTTGTACATTTTCCGAATCTGTGGTGTGTTTATTAATAAAGTTTTGCAGGGTTTTGTGTGTTTATTTCTTCTTTCCACATTTCATGTGATTGGTTCTTCTCTTTTCAAAAAATTACCCAAGGGCAGAGAAGGGAGTGCCACAGTGGGAGGCAGAAGGACAAGGGAGTAACCAAAAAGAAAGGGAAAAGAAAGACAAGATGATGAGCAGGAAAAATGATGGGATTAAGAGTTGTTTGCTGTAGATTTGTCCAATATCGATGGAGTTCAAAATATTACATAGATGGGACATTGTTGGATCCTGAATCAGGCCTCTGAAGACACAGATGTCCGAAAAACATCAATCTTTGCATTTTGTTGCCTTCTTGTGGTGACAATTGCATATGGGCAAATGTACAACTGAAGAACCAGAAATGTGAAAATGAGATAAGTTGTATCCATTTCCATACTGTCGACATGAAGTTTTCCAGTTAGTTTTTGTGATGGCAATGTTATACCCAAAAAAACTTGGTCAGCTGCTGATGAATATGGAGCAAGAAGCAAATGTGAATAGTGTAGACCATCCAACTCTTTGGTGATACACTAGGTTTGGTCATACTCATGGGCGCTCGGCTGAACTCAACACCATGCACAGAGAAGGTCATTTGGATCAATCTGCTGTGCAATGGATGTATCCTCCATCACTTAAGAAGATATGGGTCCCTAAGTGGAGATTTGACTCCTAACTAAGAAAAAGATATAAGCCACATGCATGTTTTACAGGCTGATGGCCCTTATTGCATTAAAAAAATTGTTGTCTGCAATGGAGTAATGGCTATTTTGATCAAAGGTTGATAGCAAAACCCTAGTTTTTGAACACAGTACCAGTGACCACGATACTAATTCATAATTTCAAAAAATTTGAGGCTGAGTCTAGCAGGTCATTGACATACCCAAATCATCATTCAATCCTGACTCAGCTAAGTTGAACAAATAATGAAGCGGCGGGTGCCCAGTTTGTTCTCTGCAATTGCAAAGAAAAACAAGGTCCTACTACAACTGGAAGTATTTCCGTGATGCTCAGCTGGGCCATTGAGCAGAGCCAAGAGCAGGCTGCTTGTGTCATACCAGTGAAAATTGTAGTTTGTGTTTTCAGGTGTGCAATTCCACGTTTTTGCAATTATTCAATAGCAACTTATGGAATATTTTATCATTCCATTAGAGGGCATGAAACAAAATCTGGTTGCAGGAGTAACTTCAGATTTAGTCTTTATTGCAGCACCATTGTTTTCTCCAACTTAGACATGGTTACAAGATTGCAATCTTGTAATGTGCTTGCTATGGCTCATAGCTCACAGCTACCTAAGCATCTATTTTGACAGCAGAGCCTATAGCTAGTACCTCTATCGGCCATAGTCCTATTGCTGTGAACAAACAATGCATGCAAATCTGAGGCCAGAGTGAACCAGCCTCCATGACTGTACCAGTTGGCCGTTCTGTCCATAGGATGGGCTGTGTTTTTCATCCGTGTCTTCACCCTACATTTACCAACATTCTACCACAGTCAATTTTTTTGCCTGCTGACCTTTGATCTTTTGTTTTGGGCCAATTTTTTCCCAACCCTGACCTCCATACTACCCTCCCACCTAGTCACCCTACTAACCTACCTACTCTACTCACCTACCTCTCAGCCTAAATCCTAAACCCAAACAACTAACAACTAATCCGTTACCTACCCTTTTTATCTTTTCCTAGCAAAACCTATATATTTTTGTGGCTAAACCTATATCTATTCTTGGCTAAACTTTTTTCTCTTGGCAAAACCTATATCTATTCTTGACAAAAAAATTTCTCTCTTGGCAAAACTTATATTTCTTTTTGGCTAAACTTCTAAATTTTGGCAAATCCAATATATTTTTGGCTAAACCTTGACCTATCAACAAAACATTTCTATTTGTTGGCTAAACCTTTACCTCTCAACACAATCTTTTTACATATTAAGTAAACTTTTACTTTTCAACAAAACCTTTCTATTTTTTGGCTAAACCTGTTTATTTCATAATTAAACCTCTACTTTTCTAGAGGGAAAAAAAAATGGAATTCACAAGGTGTAAAATGAACTTCAATATATATTTTTTATAGAATTCAATCAAAGACATTAAAAATACTATTGATTTTAGTTAGTACAAACAATTAAAGATGTAAGAAAAAAACCATATTTTTTCTTGTATTTTGAACAATTATCTAATTCAATCAATTAAATCATAAGAAAATTAATGTAAAACATACGTTTTTAAAAAGAGGGTTAAATTTACATCTAGAGGTTGAAGGTTTAAGTTTTGGGCATACAATACTCATGTCAACTTTTAAGTTAACACCATGTTTGTAATGGTTTGGAGTTCCCAAAACTAACACGAATTGTATGAGTAATATGCAAGTATTGCCTATTATTGCAATTACTAATGGTAGTTGAAGATTTAATCCCAACATGCAATACCCACATTTGAAAACAATGTCATTTGTGATCAAAATGAAACTTTTCTTTTTTGAATTTTTATTTTGCTTCTTTTAGATTATTTTTCTAATTTCTAGTATTTTTATTTCTCATTCTATTTTTTTTTCTTATTCTAAATTTTTTTTCTTTTATTTCTTCTTCACAATAAATTTTTTTATTTTTTATTTTTCTAATTTAAAAAATTAGTATTATTTTCATCAATTTTTGTTCAACATTAAATATGCATATTTTATGCCCAACATTTGGGTATTATGTGAAACATGAAAAAATCTAACCAACATTTTATGCCTTAGATGTGAATATTACACTATTTTATTTTATTTTTCTTCTTTTAAATATTTTTCGTCACAATGTCAAAAAAACGAAAAATGAAGGTATTGCATGCAATGGATTAATCATGTTATGGTGGAGCTTGAATGACAATGGACCTAAATTTTGTAATACCTGCATGATAAAAATGTGGCCCCATTGTAATTAAAATGCAAAAAAACCAAATCCTTGTAATTCCCATATAATTTCTACTACCAACTACATTTCATTTATGTAAAGGTTTTAATATGTGGGTATTGCAAATACTTGCCCCTCCATCACTTAGGTTAATGTTACCAAAAAATTTGAAAAACTAAAAATACTTACATTGCCAATATCCAATACAAATGTCAAAGTATGGGTGAATATAGTTCATACACACTCAATTGTGATTATTACACACACCAACAAAACAGTACTCTCATCATATTTTTAAACATGTTGATATTGCATTACCTTCATCCAAAAACACACTTCCTTGTTGTGAAAATGAACTCATTAGTAATACTTGAATCTAAAACTTTCACTATAACCCCATGCTACATTACCAATATCCATTAAAGGAGTTTTTCACTATGATAACAACAAAAAAGACAATTCCTACATCAAAATGGCAAATCTGCCGCTGAAAAGGTTAGGGGATGTGTATTACCCTCATATATCACAATAAAAAGTCATTATATCCCATGTAATATGTGAAATTCTATGCAATATAAGAAAGCTTGTTCACTAACCCTAAACTATTGTACATCAATTGTTTGAACTAATATGGTGTGTTATGAATTGGGGGGTTAACTTTCAAACCATACATGTTCATTGTTTAAAGTTGAAACCATTAACACATATAATGGTAATATGTGTCATTTTTTTAAAAATGGAAATTAATATGGGAGAAAATACAAGTGGAACTATATTTTCTTTTTATATTCATGAGTTCTCTTTCTATGGATATTTGCATGTTCCACCATGGTCTCATGCCAATCCTTCATCTAGTGCACTAAATTGCTTAAGCCATCATTGATGCAATGAAACACCATGCTTGGATGCATAATCTCAGTCACCTTGGAAAGGAAAATATTTCAAACATTTGATTCAATCACAAGTAATAACGATGTGGTATGATGAATGAATTGAATCCCACCTTTTTTTATTTCATTGATGATTTTTTGCATTACATCACTCATTTGGGTAAGGATTATTTCCATGGGGGCATTTGAAATTAAAGGCTAGTTGTGATCCTTCTTTCCTTCAACATTGCGAGAGGTACCATCCAATGTGAAAAGCCCACCCATGTTGACAACCCATGGTTCTTCAATGTCATTTTCATTGGGTTCCTCATTATTGGACTCATTATCATAAAGGAGTAAATATGTAGGGTCCACAAACATGGCAACAAAACCTCCATGATTGGATCCATACCATGTCCTACAATATTGAATAATATTCTCCTTGGTGAAATCGATACACAGAACAAGAATAACAACTTGGTGTTTGCACAAGTTTCCATGCAATGCCCATTCAAATGTGCAACAAACATGCTTGGTGAAAGGAAGTGGAACCTTGTAAGTCACATCTAAATATTGTTGGCTTCGCACCATCCTTACATGGCCAATTTTGTTAGAGTCATCAATCCCATGGGTGACACGGGTGTAGGGGATCAATGTGGCCTTTTCAACACTTGTTTTCATGATGCATTCCACAACTTTGTTTTTTATAAACCCACATGTTATTTTTTTTGTCCATGTGGGTGTGTGGTGTTTTAAAATTGTTGTTGTGAGTTTCTGCATTAATTAATTAATCCACCAACCTCGAAACCCTTTTGTTTCCAAAGAAAACCAATGTTTCAATGCTCCATGGTAAGATTCAATGGATGCTTGTGTGTTTTAGCTTGAATGTAGCATTTGTCAAAACCCCATCATCCACAAATATATGCCAACATGCACAATGCCTGCATTCATGTTCAAGTACCCTAATTTAAATGTGCATGAATAATTTGGAATATGCACAACATGGTGGAACGACAACAATGGATTGAAAATAATATTCCAAAAGTATTAAATCCATGAACCACCATGCAAATGTAAGGTGAAGCTTTGAATAACCTTATTTTTTCCATGAATCATAAAAGTTTCAATGTTTTCATTTGGTTCATGGGCATGTACATGACAATGTGAAGGTCATCCAATATTACACACTTCACCTCATTGTTTTTGATTTTTTCCATTGAATGTAAATGCCAAGCCTTCAAAACATGTCATGCTCAAAGGTAAATGTGCACTTGAATTTCACCCCATACCATCCAAACCATGCATAGAATAACAATTTAGTACAATCATTGACAACATTATCTAGATATGGAGAATGTGAGAGGAAAATTTAACATTGTTGCATGTACATTAAAAAATAAAAATAAAATGGTGGAATGAAAATAAAACGCATCATAATGCTTGTAATTCTTGTGGAACATCATCAACAATGAAACATGAAAGTTTCCACCTAGGCATCTTCCTTTGAAGCTTTGTTTTCAAAGGACTTAACCAATCCACCAAATCATTACATGTTTGGTGACTTGTAATGATCCATGTGACCGGCATTTCGATGCAATGTACATTTAAACATCATCAATGTGAACAAATGGATTTCACATCCTTGGTGCGGAAGGTGGCATCCATTGATATCACCCCATTATCACTTTATGAAACCATACACTATAATTATGATGGAGTTTGGATCTCTATTGTGAATGTGACCTTAATTCCATTAAGTATCTTTGATCTGTTTTTCCAAAATTTTGCCCGAGGTGTGAGGATATTATCATATATTTAATTGTACCCACTGTCATTCACAGTGAAGCAAATGATGATGATTATGGTACTCACAGGCTGGAAAAGACACAACATTTATTTTGTTATGTTACACGATTTGGTGGAGATTCTCCATGGAACCACATTCATACATTTCATTGTCAAGATTCCAGCAGTTTGAAGATTTTATCTGAAAGCTTGCAATTAGGATTTACCTGATTGGATATCTATCTGAGTGCAAGTTAGCATTTCCTCATTTTAGAAGAGTGTGATGTTGTCCAATTTCGCCACTTATTGTTAAGGAGTTTTGGTCAAGATTTCTTGTCATTCCATCATTATTTGAGGGAAGACATAATGTCAATGCCTTTGGATGACCCAAGAAGGCAAAAAACAAGGGATGACAAGTTGTGGAAGCAGGAGTTCACATGGGCCACACACAACATGGGGTGGACAAGATGCAGTGTCCATGCACCAAATGTGAAGGAAGGGGCAGACTCATTTTACTTAAGATAGTTAAAAACCATCTAGTCCTAAACGGGAGGCATCCTCTATTTAGAGTGTGGAAAGGCCCAGGCCCAACCATGACCATTCTGATGAAGAGTGAGTTGAAGCAAGCAAGGCAACAGTAAACCCAATGCAAATAGAGATGGAGGTGCAGGTAATGGATGAGGCTATGAATGTGAACCAACTTTTGGATGACCTATTCCAAATGTTAGGGAAGAACATGAAGGTGAGAGGGTTGCAAGATTGTTTTCAGACCATAATGTAGAGGGAATGGAGGTAGCAGGCATGGTGCAGAATGCCATCAAGATCATGGAAGAATTAGTAGCATTGCCTGAAAGCATGTCCGGCCAGAATAACCATGATAAGGGACAGGGGGGTGTGGACAATGACATGGGACTAGGTGAAACAGGGGCCCCATCAGTAGCAAGTGATGATGACATCTCAATTGAGGCCAATTATCTACGGGAAGCATGTCAGCCTTTGTACAATGGTGCAAGGTGCACAAAGCTAGCATCAAATTATTGTTGATGAATGTTTGCACAGTACATGGCGTATCCAACAAGTTCATGGATGAGTTATTAGCACTCCTTCATAAGCACCTACTGCCAAAGGATAACCTTCTGCCACTTAGCATGTATGCAATTAAGAGCCTTACTAGGAAAATAGGCCTAGACTACAAGCACATCCATGCATGTGTGAATGGCTGTATTTTATTTCGGAAGTAGTATGAAACATTGGAGGCTTGTCCAAAGTGCGGGGCTACTCGGTACAAGAAATTTGGTAGGTCTCTTGTTCCACAACAAGTTGTGTGACACTTCCCCTTAATTCCTCGATTGTTGCATATGTACCGAGCTCAACACACATCAGAGATGATGACATGGCATACTAGAAACAAGAGCATAGATGGGAAAATCCGTCATGTGCCGGACAGCAAAGCATGGCAACACATTGATAATACATGGCCTGATTTTGCAACTGAACCTAAAAATGTAATACTAGGTTTGGCCACAGATGGGGTGAACCCTTTTGGGGACAAAAACAATGTTTGGTCCACTTGGCCAATATTACTCCTAATCTATAATCTCCCACCATGGCTAGTCACAAAGAAGTTTTTCATGCTCTTATCTATCATAATTCCAGGGCCTGAGAATGTTAAGAGTGCAAACTTTGATGTCCTAATAACCCCTCTAATTGAAGAACTCCAAGAATTATGGGAGGGGGTTAGAGGGCTTGACATACTACAACCTATAGGTAGAAGGCAATTTTTAATGAGGGCCATATTGATGTGGACAATTCATGATTTTCTAGGGTATGGCTTAGTTTCTGGATGCCAACATCAAGATTACAAAGCATGCCCTCCATGTGGATCAAGGACAACTAGTCGATGGTCAAAGGAGTTGGGAAAGGTAGTATTTGAAGGAAATCGGAGGTGGTTGAATCGAAATCACCCATACAAAATTCATCCCAATGCCCAACATTTTAATGGTCATGAGGAGTTAAGGGGAAGGCCGGATATAATAACAATTGTTGAGGCGAAAAGATAAGCCCATAGAACTGAAAAGTGGGTGGCTACAGGAAATGTATTGAGGGCAAAAGGGTGTCCATCCAAAAGCAGTGGGATGAAGCGTTTATGTGCATTTTGGGGTCTGCCATATTGGGAGGTGAGCATGAATAATTCAGCCCACCCACCTCAACTATGTTACATGTTTAGGCCAACCATTCAACAAGGCATTAGGCAAACATATTTTTGGTCCTTGTTTAAATTTGTCAATTTGTGAGATTTCAATTATTGGGTGGCATCATTATATGGGTGTTTACATCTTGGTATAGTAGTTCCCAGGCACAAATCGTGTTAATAATACCACTGTTTAACCGAAATGGTGGTTGCTGTAGCATTTACTCATTAGGCACACATTAGATGTGATGCACATTCAGAAGAACGTTTGTGAGAGTATGATCAAATTCATATTTGGATTGAAGGACACAATCAAGGTTTGACGGGACATGGAAGTGTGCGGAATCCGAGAACATCTATGGTTGAAATGGGATCCTCAAAGGTTGGGCACGATTTTTAAACCTGTTGCCCCCTATGTCCTTAGACCAGAAGAGCTCCAAACTTTCATGAATAGGTTAGCCTCTTTGAAAGTGCCAACAGATTATTGCAGCTCATTAGGAAAACATATCATGGATAAGAAACTTGGGTTAATGAAGAGCCATGATTGGCATGTTTTAATGCAACAATTAATGCCTCTAGTTCTAAGGGGCCTAATGGATGCTCATGTATGTTTAAGTTTGATGCGCCTTAGTCGAGTGTATCGTAACATATGTGCAAAGGTTTGGGATCCAATTGACTTACCAACCCTAAAGGAAGATGTAGCAATCACTCTTAGCATGCTTGAATGGGAATTCCCGGTAGCATTTTTTGATGTGATGTCACATTTAACATTGCACATTGTAGAAGAACTAGACATTTGTGGCCCAGTTCATACTCGTTGGATGTACCCAATAGAACAGGCCATGAAGGTTTTCAAAGGTTATGTCCGTAATAGGTCAAGGCTAGAGGCTTTCATGGCAGATGGTTACATTTTGGACGAGACAATTGGGTTTGTCACCAAATATCTATAAGACTTCCGCCATGTTCGACATAGAATCTAGGATGCAAATGAAGAGGAGGGGGTTTATGGTGAAGTTGTGGAATGGGCTGTCACAAAGTTGACTCTGGACCCTGTAACATGAGATGTGGCACATCAATATGTTATCACAAATGTGGCATGTTTAGCACCGTGGGTTCGGTACACAACCCTAAACCCTTAAACCCTTGTTGGAAAATTGTAAAGAGGTCATAGATGCATGGGTAAGTTACTTTCTTTTTGAACAACTAGCTAAAAATAATAAATTTAACATGAGGCTTGGCTATTGGGGGTGCAACATGTATGAGCAAGAAACAATTCGGATAACGCAGTTAAGAGCAGAATTTGAAGCACAATGGCGAAGGGGGCATAGAACAACAAACAGGCATGTGGAGTTTCCACCAGAGCTCCAAGAGGTGCAACCCTTGGCATGTTGGGTGCTGGAAGCAATTCGGAGCCATATCGCACAAGGGGGTGTGCTTGAAGACCAAGATGTACTCCATCTATCAATTTTGCCATCCCTTTTTGCTTCAAGGTACACAAAAATGAAGGCATATGGAAATCATTACAGAGTTTTTATAGATACCTATGGCAACACAAGTGCCACATACAATTCTGGAGTTGCATCGGTTTTCCATCAAGAACAGTAGTCAATAGAGGGTATGAGACTTGGGGCACTTCAATATGTGGGGATATGGAAGGACATAATTTTGCTAGACTATGGCCCTATATCCCAACCAGTAATATTGTTCAAATGTGATTGGGTGAGAAATGGACTAAACAGATGGGGAAATGCCACATATAAGCGCAATGATGATGGGTTTTTGTTGGTAAATTTCTGACAATTCAAAGCACGGGTTGATGAACCTTTTGTATTTCCACCCCAGGTGCAGCAGGTTTTTTATGCAGATGACCCTAACATGCCAGGATGGAAGGTTGTCCTCCACAAAGAACCAAGGTCCAAACGCAGATACGTATCTGATAGTGATGAAGTTACCATGCTAGACAACTTAATTGGAGTAGATGTGCTTCTGGAATTTCCAGAGGTACCAAGGAACATGGCACTTGTTGGTGCAATTGAATTGACTGGAGCTAATGCAATTCTAGTTGTCGAAGAGCTTCAAAGGTCGTTTGGTGATGATGAAGTTGGCCTTGAATGAATAGTTGTCTTATGGGGAATAACATCTCCTCATCGTTAGGTCGCATCATTAGGCATTATTGTATTTCACATCTACCACTGTCAACCCTCTCTAATATAGTTTGTTGCAGCTTAAATCAATGAGGATGATACTCTTCACCTTTGTTTCTCATTTGCTATGTTTCTTGAGTTCCAAGCCAACAGGAAGAAACTCGGTCTTAAGTGCTAGCTAGACTTCAATCTTCTAGTTGCTTCTGTAAATGCAACAGAAACTCATGACAACATATTTTTGTACAATTGAATTTTGCCTGAAATTTCGTACATATTTATTAGACAAGAGAAAGACAAGTGAATGGGGGAAAAACTTTGCTCTCAATGATTTTGAGCTTACCATTGATGTTTTAGGATGTCATGAATTCAAAAAGAAACAAGACTATAACAAGACTACTGGGTTGTAAATTTCAATGTACACTCAAAATGGCCCCGTGAGAAAGCTTATGAATACAAATGATGACCTCAACATGCAAAATGACAGGCACTATCCACCACTTCATTCATGTGAGCATAGATGAGGTCTATGGAAAGTATGAGGTTGATGCAATTGTTGGAAACCATGAAGCATCGCAACTGCTTCCCACAAATCCCTACTCAGCCACCAAGGCTGGTGCAAAAATGCTAGTGATGGCATATGGCCATTCATATGGGTTGCCTGTCATCACCACACGAGGCAATAATGTGTATGGACCAAACCAGTTCCTAGAGAAGCTCATCCCCAAATTCGTTCTTTTGGCCAGGGGAAGCCCCTCCCCATCCATGGAGATGGATTTAATGTGCGAAGCTACCTATACTGTGAAGATGTGGCTGAAGGGTTTGAGGTTGTGCTACAGAAGGGAAGTGTTGGTCATGTTTACAATATTGGGGAGAAGAGGGAAGGAAGTGTGACTATGGATGGTGTGAAACCGTCGAGAACTCCCCGAAAGGCAGGGTTTGTTTCTTTGAGAGCTTCTTCTTCTTCGTAGCTGTCTCATCCTCCCAGTTGTCGTAGATGTGACTCTCCTACTCATGCTGCTACTGTTGTTGTATGGACGCATTGAGATTTGCAGCTTCGTTTTTGCTACTGCACCTGAGACTTGAAGGACTTGAAGTTGTTACTATTGTTTCCATATGGCCTCCAAGAGAATTCTAAAGGAGTTGAAAGATCTTCAAAAGGACCCGCCTACATCATGCAGTGCCGATTGCTCATCCTCCCTTTTACCCCCTTGTCCCCATCTCTCGCCACTTTTTTTGTCGTTCTGAAAGTATTTTTTTTCCTGTGTGTAATCTTTTGTCTTGATAGTTGAAGAAATGGTCGTATCTGATCACCTCGTGATTGCGTGATATGCTGAAGAGTTTGTGACTGTGTAGAGAATGCCTTTTGCATGGTGCTGCATTTTTTAAGGTTTAGTTAGTTCAAAATCCATATGTTCTTTTGCTCTCTTCTGTCTTTAGTCTTTTGTAACTGTGCTTTAGGCAGTAGTTATCATGGCACATCATCAACCAAGCTTTGTTTTAGGATGCTTGATGAGGACAACATTATGCTCTCCTTCGATTCTTGCTGAACAAGACTATATTTCATGTTCTAGTACTGGTTTTTTTCTTCTCTATATTCTGGTTATATCTGTAATGATCTCTTGGTAGAACAACACTGTAACTTAATACATTTGACCTCCTTCATGCACACATAAAGAATTTTGGGGTCTTCTAAGAGCATCCTGTGTGAGTGCTTTTGCATTCATTGTTAATTGTGGCTTTTGGTCCTTTGGGCAAAAAGGACTAGTCTAGTGTTTCAGTCAGTCTCTGTTTTTCATACCATTGCTCTCACTTGAAGTCCTGTGAAATTGATGTTTTCTTGATGGTTGTGGGGGGTGTGACAAGTCCTATGGCAGAAGATATGTTCCATTGGCAAGCAACAATCATGGGTCCACTTGATAATCCCTATGTTGGAGGTGTATTTTTGGTTATGATTCATTTTCCTCAAGACTACCCTTTCAAGCCCCCTAAGGTTTGTCCTTCAATCTAGAGATGGAAATGTCTGTTAATACTTTTCCCCCAAACTACCCCTCCATGCTTCATAAGGTTTGTCCTTTAATCTGCAGATGGAAATGTCTGTTAATACTCTTCTCCCATACTACCTCTCCATGCCCCATAAGTTTTGTCATGTAATGTAGAGATGGAGAATGTCTGTACATACTCTTCTCAGTGTCTAGTCAATGGGTACAATGAACCACATGTCCAAAACATATGGAAAGGATCTGACTTTACCACATATATATGAAATTGCCCAGAATTTCCCACAACAGTCAATTTGAAGGCAACATGACAATGAGTGCAGTCATAACATTATGAGAGTGGGTAGGTGCTAGGGGAAATTGTATCAGGTTTGAGGTTGAAGGACTTCCAAGTGGCCCATTTTAGGTCACTATTCCATGTGAAGTCCACATGACCAAGTTGTTACCCACAGAGATGTATCATTTTGTTCTTGGTTCCTTGGAATTGTGCAGGTTGCATTTAGAATGAAGGTGTTTCATCCTAATATCAATAGCAATGGAAGTATTTGCTTGGATATCTTTCTGTCCACTTGTGCTTGTTATGGTTGAAACAGTGGAATTTGCCACTTGCAAGTAACGTGTTTTCAGGTATATATTTGACTGGCATTATGAATATACCACCACTTGTAACCCTTTCCTAGGTTTGCATATTGTCTGGTTATGGTTGTTAAAGGGGACGATAACATGTGTTTTCATGTCTGGTTCCTGATGTGTGCTTTTATTTGGGGATATGTCACTTTGTGCTTGATGGCAGGAGCGCACCACATGGGAAGAGGGCTTGCGAAAGACATTGCAATGGTACACCAGCCACTCTAACGGGTGGGGGGATGTTTCTAGAGCACTAGTTTCCCATCCTCGTATGTTGTCCATATCTAGGGTTGAAAAAGTGGCTGATCTTCAGAAAGGCCCTGAAGTTAAAGTTGAGGTTGAAACTTTCAGCACACCAAATGAGCATGCATCTCTGAATGATAGTAGCCAAAAGGCTGGGAATGCCACACTGAATGTTTAGAAGAATGGCAACTCAAAACACCAATTGAAATTTCTGATCTATGGATGCACTGGCTGGATTGGTGGTCTTCTTGGAAAGATATGCCAGAAGCAGGGATATTATATGAATATGGATCTAGCCGGTTGGAGAATTGGGCACAATTGGAGGCAAATATAGCATCTGCAAAGCCCTCCCATGTATTCAATGCAACAGGGGTGACAGGTCGGCCAAATGTGGAATGGTGTGAAAGCCACAAGGTTGAAACCATCCGGGCAAACATTGTGGGTACTCTGACTTTGGTAGATGTTTGCAAGCAAAACAACTTGCTGCTCATCAATTTTGAACATGGTGCATTTTTTAGTATGACAAAAATCACTAGCTTGGTAGTGGAATTGGTTTCAAGGAAGACAACACACCAAATTTTGTTGGTTCATACTATTCCAATACAAAGATAAAATGGGGCCCAGTTAAGAAGGTAATTGCCAATACTCATTTTTCTATCTTCAACATTAAGTTTCTAAACAAACTTGGAAGGCTTAGGCAAAAACACCTTAATTCTTCAACTAGCCTCTGTCCATTTTCAGATAAGGGGGTAATTTATGTTATTTACAATGTTACTAATAGTAGAATGCTATATGTTGGTCAAACATGTAAGTCTGCCTTTGAGAGATTCCAAGAGCATATAAGAGAAGCTAAAAAATTATTTAAGCTTGCAAGTTCGTCTTTTGATTTTAAGCCACTATATGCTGCCATTGCCAAAAAGGGTTTCCATTCCTTCAGAGTTTTTCCTATTGAAAAAGTAGATGGGAATTTCTTTGATTCTGAAGGCCGTTTTGCTTTGAACTTGTTTAAGGTTATTGCCTCTCAATTGGAAAGAAAATGGATGAGTATTTTGCACACTTTCTTTCCAAGAGGTTAATTACAACCTAGAAGGTAAGTCAAACAATAGACATTCTCCTAGGGTGCATAAAGCTTTTGCAATGTTCTGGAAAAAGGGCAGCAAACCTTCATTTCCCCGTCCTAATAACAAAGTTTGGGTTCCTGTCAATGTTCTTCCTAATGTTGTTGTAAGTTTGCCTCCTCCTACTTTGCCAGTTTCTGAAGAGATTGGTTTTCCTTCTGATGATGTGCAACCAAATCATAGTGGGGTCTCGCACCTTTCTCCTCACAAAATTTTTGGCTATAGAGATTACAAAAGAAAGTTGGTATACCTTTCTTCTCATATGTCTCAAGGTAAGTTTTCTATTGTTTTTCTTTCCAAGTATAAGACCTAGAATTTGGTTCGTATGCTTTTTTTGCTGTCTAAGTTTTCTCCTTCTGTTCTCGGTCTTGATGTTGGCCATGCTTTACAACTGTCTAAAATTATGAGCAATTTTATTAAGAGAAATGTTCCTCATTCGTTCTCATCAAGTGCCTCTTTCCTAGGCAAAGATCTCATTATCTCTGTTTTTGTTTCTTCTCGTGTGGATGTATTGAATCTCTCTTCCATTTTAAACCTTCCTCCATATGTTAGAAAGTTTTGGTCCCCTCCCTTAGTTGCTTGGAAATATGTCAAAACTTCTAGTTAAGAGTTTTTTAGCTATGGGGCGTTGGGCAGATCTATTCGTGCTTTTCAAGTTAATAAAATTATTCACTCTGGTTGTGCTTGTTCTCGTTTCCCTAGTTTTGTTGATTCCCATCATGGTCATGTTATTTCTGCTAACCTTAATATCCTTGCAAGGCCCAACCTAATTGAATTCTTTTCTAGGGGCACTAAGTTCAGAAGTGGCTTCTTGTCTTTTTGTCTATTGAAGAAGCTATTGATAAAAGTCTTAAGAAGTTTGTCAACAAGCAAGAAGAGCTTCTAGGAGTTCAAGGGATATTAAGTGAGTGGAAGACCAAAGTTCTTTCGTTTGTACAAAAGAGGACTTGTGCTTCCTTCGTGGTTCAAACCTCTTCTGATTCTTCTTTGTATGTTCCTTTAGGAGATCTGGATCACCTAAAGATTCTCCAAAGGTCCTTTGTCATTACTTACATGGATAAATGTTGTAACAACTTTGTGTTTGTTTGTAAAAAGTTTTATGTTTCTTCTGTTTTCTTTGAGCTTAATTCTCTTGTTGGAACATATGTGGTTTCCAATCTTGCCCAATCTGATATTCTAAGTTCTCATCTCTCTTTTAATAAAGCTCATAATTTTAAAGGTGTTAAGTGTGGCCTTCATCTCTCGTTTCTTTGTGCAATTTGGAAGTTTCATAAAAATCCAATTAAACCTAGATTTATCTGTGCAACCAGCTCTAATTCTCTGACTGATGTTTCTAAGTGGCTGTGTTCTTTCTTTAAAGCCATGTTTCTTATAGTCAATGACCTTTGGGTGTTTAAACTCAAAAAAACAGATGTTCCTTGTGATAGTAATTGGATTCTCAATGACTCTATATGAGTGGTGGAGGTAATAAATAATCTTAATCGTTCAAGATCTGAAATTGATAAAGCTTCCCCACTTTTGTTGTAGTCTTTTTATTTCTCAACTCTATACACTAACATTGACTTTATACACTAACATTGTTGTTTTAGTACAATTGTAGGGGATTTACATGCTGAGAGCTCAACCCCTATCTTTCTTTAAAAAGCTTAGGTCTAGTGTAGGTGTCCACTGTCCACATGTTAATTGGTCAACCGTTTGGGCATTTCCTAGGCTATTCAATGTCTTACTCTTATGGAAAACTACATGTCCAAGATGTGGAAATCTGATTTTAGTTTGTATACTAGGCAGGTTGAAGAGCTTCTTAAAGAGTTTGACAATGTGTGCACCCTGTGCATGCAGATGCCCATCACTTCAGATCTGTAGAATCCCCGAAATTTTATTACAAAGATCTCTCGGTATCAGAAGATGGTGAACACCCCTAACAACATGACAATCTTGGATGAATTGCTGCCTATCTCAATTGAAATGGCAAAACGTAACTTGCGGGGGATCTGGAATTTCGCCAATCCAGGAGTGGTGAACCACAATGAGATTTTGGAAATGTATCGACAATATATCAAACCAGGATTTTCATGGAAAAATTTCACCCTAGAAGAGCAAGCAAAGGTCATCATTGCACCTTGGAGCAACAATGAACTTCATGCATCAAAGCTGCAGGGGGAGTTCCCTGAGGACTTGCCAATCAAGGAATCTTTGATCAAGTATGTATTTGAACCCAACAGGCAGGCTACTGTTGAGTAAGGGGCATTGACACATCATTCTCTCCTTTCATATTTATTATGTTAATACATTGCTTAGAATGATGTTCTTGACATTGAGCTAGTTTTCTAACTGGTGCTTACAATGCAAATTATAAGGTTGAATCTCTACCTAGTTATTTGGTTGTAGTTGCTACTAAGTAGCCTTTTAGACTTGGTGTTAATCACCACTATTCTTATTGGTCGATTCAAATTGTCTACCTAACAATAATCCCAGCATGTTAGGATATTTCAATTTCAATTTCACGTTGATCCCTCCCCAAAAATCCAGCATATTATTATTTGAAGGGTGCATCAAGTCCATCTTGATCACTCTTTGTAAGTAGGCAGTCATGCCTCCTCTTTGCTGAAATGTGGTTCACCTTGGTTTTGGTTAACTGAAAGTATTACCCTTTGTGATCCTTTTGAGAAGTTGGAATTTACTCTAGGCGTCTGGATACATACATATGTTCAGGGATATTCTGGTCTCATGCAAACAATACGTTTGATGCTGTTACCTTCACCAGAATACCCATGTTTTGCATTGTTAGCTGCAAACTATGTTGTGTGATTCATAGTCTGTCATATCAAAGTGTAGAAGGTTTTATGTTTCAGGTCAGGTTTTATTTTTGGTCTCCCTATTTTCCATATGTCATGTTTTCACCTTTATGGTTTCCTCTCGCCCTATTGCACTCATGGTCTCTTCTAGTCTGAATTGAAATTTCTCAACCAAATGTGTCAAAAGCAGACCTGTTAAATTGTTTTACACTCGGGTTGGAGTCTATGGATTGGGGTAATGAAACCATCTTGTCGATATTCACAGTCGATGAATGACAATATCTTATTCACATGTTTACCTATCAGGACTATTAGGGCTAACTTTGTGTCGCAACCCCACTTTGGGGCTAAGTGTGAGAATGCAACTCACACTCCCAAAAGTGGGAAAATGGAGTCCTCCGGGACTCCTGAAAACTCAGAAGACGATTAGAGGGGTCAAATCTCCTCGCCTTGATGCGTTATTTATATCAATGGAAAGGTCTTGAAGATTAAATGCCCAAAATGGCCTCGCATTGGCCATTTGGACATCTGCAACCCAAGTTATGGGCAAAAGAAGGGCCAGGAGTCAAACTGCCAGTTTGACTCCTGACCACTAAAAGTCGGGAATCGACCTCTTCCTGACGTCTCCTCAATGAATGCGACACAGCGTTGGAAAGCTCTCGACGAGAGCTATAACTTTGGTTCAAACCTTGTCTCGATCCGAGTTCGGGACGAGGAGCTATGAGCGTCCAAAGTCCTGAGACTCCAACTTGGGAGTCCTGGGAAAAAGAGCCATTTGGATGTAGCCTCGGCGAAAAGCTGCAGAGTATACTATATGGGGGAAGGTGGTGGCTTCCCCCGAGTCCGGGCTGTGGTGAATCTTGTGTGTAAAAGTGCCCGTGGCTTGTCCCAACACCCAAGGGTGTTCCCGAATGTGAACTAACCCTCTTGTGGTTGGTTTTGGATGTAGATTCAAGCTTGATCTTTTAGTCCATCTTCCTAGTCTAATCCCGGGACTTCTAGCACGCCCTTCTACCCCCTTTTAGTGCTGGAAGTCGGGAGCACCCCTTAAGTCCCAACTTTCCGCAACTCAACATAGTTGGACCCTCAAGTGGGTTCAACCCGGGACTTGGGAGTGCGTCACTTTGGAACCAACTCATGCATTACATGGACTATAAGGTGTATATGTGCCATGAAACCTTCACTTGTACTGGATAATTGTTGGAATAAAATAGATTATATCCACCTATCAAACCCACATATTGTAATCTTGAGGGGATTAATTGGACCTTATTGTTGAATACACATATACATTGTTTTACTTCATCAAGTGATAAACTATTGTTAGTAAAATTGATATCTTCCATTTTCAATTGTCTTCCTTCATGTTTGTGGAGCAAGCTAGTAAAAGTTGGGGATAGATACATTATTTTAAGTAGATGGCAAAATAGATTAGGTTATTTTTCACCTATATCCTAAACCTTATCAATGGAATTGTCATTTGTAGGTAACCCTAATCCTAGACATGCCTACAAAAAATGTGTACCTAGCTTACCAAAAGACCATAGTTGGCCTATTTTGGTTGCACATGCAACTATGAGTATATGCATATCAAACATATATGATAGTATATCACAGAAATCATCCAAAGGTTGGGATGAAGGTGATCATAGTTACACCATAGTTGCATACACACCCAAAAGGGGGCAAAAATCCATTTCAGTTCCATAAAAAACCCTACATAGTTGCATGCGACCGGCAATTGCATCCCAGTTACAAAGATGGTGGTTGCATATGACAAAATTTCTAGTAGTGCTTAGATTTGATTACACTTAACTTCAATGAAAGTACAAATCAGGAACTTTGCTTACATGTCAGATGTTTAATCACCAATGCCACCAGTTATGATATGCTCATTGGCCAAGAGGCCCTATTTCCACCGGGTTTCATAATTCACAACTGGTTCGAACATGCGTATTACCAAATGGATTGGGAGACTGATGGCCACCACCTGGGATACATACCCCTTGATTTACATAGGAACCATATTCTTATGGCTCATCATTGTATGCTCAAGGAAACACACACCATTTCCTACATCCAACAAGCTAGCCACGAGTGGATAGAGGGAGATGAAGAGGAGATAGCTTATGCTCAAGCTATTCTAAGCTTAAAGGTGGTTCCTATTGACATTCAACACGGACCAGAGGTTCAAAGTAGCCCATAACCCCTTGGTCAAAGCTTTGTCTAGTTTTGAGAGCATGGAGAGCCATGGCAAACCGATTAAGCCATTATTTCGTCAACTAATCACTTGGACACCACCTAGGGACGGGATTACATTACTAGAGTTCTTTGGTGGTATTGGTGCAAGTCTCAAAGCCTTACTACAGTCAGGGATGGTGGTTTGGAGGTATTTCTACTTAGACATTAATCTTATTGCAAAGCAAGTGGCAACATCGAGAGTGAGGGAATTCACAACCAGATTTCCACAACAATTTGTAACCACCGCATGAAAGGCTAATTTCACATTTTTGCCCTTTGACATACAACTAATTCAAAAGAAACATATGGAATTACTTGGTCCCATCAACCTCATCATTTCAGGTTGGGAGTGTCAAAGATTTTCAGTGGCTAGATTTGGAAAAGGCTTGAGTGACACAAGATCTAGTCTTTTCATGGATATGATATGATTGATCACTTGGGCTCAATCCATTTCTCCTACACTTGGTTATGTAATTGAGAACACCCCTTTTTAGCTTGACTAGAGGGAGAAAGTCCAGGAACACTACACATGGGTTAAGCATTACCTTGGAAAACCGCTCCTACTTGATGCAGCATAATGTGGTTCCTATGCGCACCAGTTGTGCAACTGGTGGACCAACTTGGCACCACTCTCAGTTCTGCAGCTAGCTCTGAGATACACTAGTAGAAACCCCAACTTGCAGGTTTCTCACATATTGGATGATCAAAGTTCTTGCCAACCAGTTACAAGGTAAGAGAAACCTCCTTGGTTTCCTACGAACACAATAGGAAAACCAAGAGGTGTTTGGCCCACCTTTGTCTCCTTCCTAAGAGCACACGCCTTTCAGGGAGATAGACTAGGCCTGGTGTATTGTCATGCTTCAGCCACTTGGAATAAACCAAGCCCAGAAGAAAGAAAAAGGGCTATGTGGTTCCAAACTGGCACTACTAGTCACACTAAGGTGATTAGATTGGAGCATAACATTCTAATGGGAAAGGCATGGACCTAAACTCCCTTACATGGTTGTTGGTAACTTGTGTACTCTTTCAAATGTACATAACACCAACATTGATTCAATCAACTTGTAGTTTTGGTAATGCGACCACATGCCACCCTAACCAAGTACACTTGCCTATCTTCAACACTTTACATTTCACTCTTAATGTTGGGGGGAAGAGGTACCATGTCATTTGATTCAAATTGTGTCTAATACACCTGGAGGTACATCAACTTCTGGAGAAACAATTACAACCTTCAACGAATCTGCGCAGTTGGATAGTGAAGAACCTAATACACCAGGTTTTTCAAACATACTTTCTAACTCCATTCCATGTGTTTCCAACTACCCTTTCGTTATGGGGAACCAACTCACTAAGAAGGAGAGAGACTAGGTCACAGACTTGCTAATTAAGTATGAGAATGTGTTCGCATTCTAAATGAAATACTTAAGTAGGTGTAAGACCATGCAATTATTTATAAACCTTACAAATGAAACACTCGTTTATTGAAGGAGGCATAGGTTGAACAAGCATGAGTGGGAATTGGTAAATGAAAGATGCAAAGAGCTCCATGAAGCTGGTCTCATTCAGCCATCAAGTTTTGATTTCACAGCCATTACAGTAATGCTAGCAAAAAAAGATTCAGTTGGATTATGGACTAAGAGAAGGATGTGCGGGGATAATAGGCCTTTGAATTTGGTTACACCTTAGGACAAATACCCTATGCCCATCCCTGAAGAATTGTTTGATAGCATTGGAGACTTAAACATCTTCACAATTATGGATCTGAGGCAAAGTTTCAACCAGATTATGCTCGTTACGAAGGATCGCAAGAAAACAACATTCCATGGAAGTAACAAGTTGTGGGAATGGCTTATGATGCTTTTTGGATTGAAGAATGCACCTGTCTTTTTTTTAGCGAATCATGGACCAAGTTCTCAAAGGGGCAAATTTCCTGAAATGTTACATAGATGACGTCCTAGTGCATAGCAAGGGACTCTTACAGCACTTGGCTCATTTTGAGGAGTTGTTTAAAAGGCTCCACGAAATCAATATGAAGATCCATCCTAAAAAATGTGAGTTTATTGTCACCTTAGTAGTCTACCTTGGACATATAATTTTGCCAAATGGCATTATGGCTCATTGGGCCAAAGTAGTAGCCATTTTGGAGATGCCCAATCCTACTGATGTTCACACATTAAGGAGCTTCATCAAATTATGTAATTACTACAAAATTTATGTCTAAGACTTCAGTACTATTACTCATCCTCTCTATGCATTGTTAAAAAAGGATGTTGCTTGGACATGGAGTGATGAAGCTTAGGAAGTTTTCAACACACTCAAGGAAAAGCTTTTAGAGGTCCCCATTTTAAGAAGACCTGATTTCAACAAGGTTTTCATTCTACGCACTAACTAGACTACTCTTGGTATTAGAGCTATTTTTGGCCAACTTGATGAGGAAGGCAAGGAATATGTTATCGTTTATGCATCCCGAAGCAACAACAAGGTTGAGAGCAACTATTCTTCATACAAGGGGGAGTGTTTTGCTCTTGTATGGGTCATCATACATTTTAGGCCTTATCTTTATGGCACTAATTTCACTTTGTATACCAACCACCAGTTTATTAAGTAGTTGATGACCAACGATAAGCTTACTGGTAAGTTAGCTCGTTGGGCACTTATACTTCAAGAGTATGAGTTCAAGGTTATTCATTGACCTAGTACATATCAGAATGCGAATACCATGTCACGGCAACCCCTCACTACCTCTGAAGATTTTTCAAAAGTTAGGCAAAATTTTGACTAGATTTTAGCAATATATGTATTTGATACATTTAGTTATCTTGCACTATTACAATGTAACTTGGTTAAGCATCCCATTGTGGATATATGGGAGGACTTAGACACTGAGGTTTTTTTAGCATGGGGAATACCCTCCCCAAGTTACATCAAGTTAACAGGATCGCATGCAACAACAATCTAAACATTACTCATGGAGGGACAATCACCTCATCCGATGCTTACCACAAGGCGACATAGTGGTTCCACCACCACATGAACGGCCTGGTCTTATTCTAAAAGTACACTCAAAGCTTGGACATTTTGGAGTTAAATGTATTTATAACCTTCTCGCTCCTCATTACCATTGGAAAGGTACGTATGCTCAAGTCTGAGACGTCATTGCTAGGTGTGAAAAATGTGATAGAGTGAGAACTTCTTTTTCCTCTCGATAGCTCACGCTTTCTCCACTCCCTATTCAAGGCATGTTTTATCGTTGGTCATGTGATTTAGTTAGAAAGTTACCACAAACCTCCAAGGGTAATGTTTATATCATGATTATGATTGAGCATTTTTCAAAGTGGGTTGAACTTGTTGCGCTATCGGACAAGTCATCACACAACACCAACCATGCTTTCTTACAACAATTTTTAAGTAGGTTTGGTGCTTATACTAAGTGCTTTATTGATTAAGGATTAGAATTTAGGGGAGAATTCCAAGACCTACTTGACCATGCTTTCATTGACCATCGTGGATTTCAAGAGATCATCCCCAAGCTAATGGCTTTGCAGAGAGGATGGTTCAAATGTGCAAGAAGGGACTTCAAAAGATTTGCCTCACTAAGAACAAAGAGGATTGGGACTTAGCCCTCCCTTACATCACCATGGGTTACATGATGCCCAAACACGCCTCTTTATCTCATTTCTCTCCTTATTTTTTACTTTTTGGGAGACATCCCATTCCATGTTTTTCCATTGTTGTTCAAATAGACCAAGTTATGGACTTGGACTCCCCAGCCACTTGGGCTAGGGTTATTGCAAAAACGGCTACTCTATTCAGGAAGGTTATGCCCATGGCCATGGAGAACCTGTCCATTGCACATCATCGAGACACCTTACAGTATGCACACACACAAGGTGGCAATTACAAACTTAAGGTGAAATAATTTGATGTTGGTGATTTTGTGTATCTTTAGCGGCAACTCAATGATACTCTAGACACTTCTTCCAGTTGCATTATCTTGAGGATTAAGGCGATCAAATGTGTTAGAGTTACAAGGAACTAATAGATGCACAATTCAAGATCATTCCAAAAATTGTGCGCCTTGCCACCTGCCGAACTTAGATCCTACATCATCACGTTGACTTGGATTCCTCCACTTGATTATCCATGTCAGGTATGTTAGAAGATAGATAATGTTGATCAGATGCTGCTTTGCGATAACTGTAATGGTGGATACCATTTCTTCTACCTCAAGCTGGAATTCACTCAAGTTCTCGCTGACAATTGGTATTGTTCATCATGTTCTCTTACAGCACCTTGATTCCTACTCAGACCATGCCACGCTTTTCCCGACTCAAATCTGGGGGGGGATACATGAGAATTTCATTTCAGCCTCCTCTTGTGCATTATATATGTGCATGCATCTCTTTTTGGTTGATTAGTTTATGTTGAGAGTCATAAAGCTCCAGTCAGCTTGAGGACTCGACCACGTGCCCAAGACTCAAGAAGTAGGGCAGGGACTCCAGATCAGCCGTAGAGCTAGACGACAGCATAGCCAGGCTGGTAGGACCTTAGCCACAATTGTGTGGTAGCAGCAGCAGGGTATATAAGCTTAGTGACTCTATCTGCTAAGGATGGAAGTGATTGTGTACTCTTCC
>Ga0209611_10000209_pt1 | contig 75494 bp, 64 predicted proteins | sample S1TSphgellanicum_3_FD_187693 | JGI IMG/M metagenome (GOLD analysis project Ga0209611, IMG submission 187693) | Host-associated microbial communities from peat moss isolated from Minnesota, USA - S1T2_Fc - Sphagnum magellanicum MG (SPAdes) (version 2) | ecosystem: Host-associated > Plants > Peat...
TAGTCCATGATCCTTGCTGCTGCTGCTGCTGCTGCTACTTCGAAGTTCGGAGTTGTTTGCGCTATCAGCTCGCACAAGGCAACTCGGCTTGCTGAAGGAGAAAGTGTTCCAAAAACACAAAATTGTGCTAAAAATCGACAGAAATTACGTGTATACAAAATAACAGAAAATTTTGCCAAACATTGAAATTGGCTTGTCTACTCAAGCTACAATCCTCCTAGCTCTACAATATTTCGCACAAGCAACTGTACAAATCTCACAGCAAGCAAATTCGAAAGCAACTCAACATCCATGACTAACACAATTTACAGAAGCTCGTTCTCTAAAATTGGATAGCTGCAATTCGCTAACTCTAGAATTTTCTCCGGGAGCCACAAAAAATTGTTTAAAATCTCATAGCAACCAAACTGCAAAGCACCGAACACCCAGCATCCATGACGAGCACGACTTGTGACTATATCCAGAATTTAATCATTTGTTTTCACAAATACAACAAATGAAAGTATGAAGAAATGAAAAGAGAAACGTTTTTTTGAGAAAACCTTAAGATGGGTATGAAGGATTTTGAGCAAAAAGAAAATTTAAGGAAGACAGGAAACAGTTTCAAGCAAACTTGAGAGTGCTGAATGAAACTAAAACAAGAGAATTGCTTGATACAACAGTTGCAGTAGCTTTAGTTCTTGTTGCTACTAGCAGCTCATATATACTACACGAAGGATTGTGGTACAAGAAATGAATTGAAATTAACACACTTTTGTTGCTGCACTGTTGATGTTTTTTTGGGTCTTTTGAAAATTATCCTCTAAGCTTATTACCTAGCTTCTTCTTTCTTGCAGATTTCTGTGTTGGGAATCAATCAGCTATTTCTTCAGGCCAAGTGAACCAGCACTCACCAGCGAACCATGCACCATGGACGGTAGTGTGCACAGCAAAATTCACTTTTTCGTTGTATTCCTATCCCATAGAGCTAAACCATAGTGGTCAGCTATGTACTAACCATCCACATGCATCTACATACTGAATTCTTAATTTTTTTCTCTTTTGAAGCACAGTTCAGCAGACCCGACCTGACAAACTGTTGGCACCCCCAAGTCAAGCTCATTGGCCAAGGTTTGGCAGGAGTTTCACCTGCACACCACTGGGTTTGTGGGTTGGGTGGGTGAAGAAGAAAAATTAACCACCACAATAACTCGGAATCTTTAATCGTATTGTGATGTAAAGCTTGAAACAAAATGCAGCTTGTCCTGTATTATGAAGCTGGGATAAACACTTGGGTGAAGATGGACAAGAGAAAAATCTGAAGGTTGAAATAAAATGGGTCAAAATGACCCACTGAATGGGTCATCAACCCATCATCAACTTTTGTCAGGAGACCAAATCCCTTGTGAAAAGAAAAGGCGAGGCAAGAAAATTGTGTTTTCTTAAAATGGTCCAATGTATGAATAAAGAAATGTACTATCCACTATGTTCAGCAGACTCTACTAACACATTGAGCTGGCTTGCTATATCTCACTTTTGTTAAGCGTGTATCGAATTGCGCACCCAACATGCATAGTCTTCCCAATCTTAAGCGTGTTTGATTTCCACATGTATTTCATAATGTCATATTTAGATTCTGAGTGGTGGATTGACTCACAACATGACCAATCCTACCTTAATTGTTGACTCGTTATTTCAATCCATTATTGAGTCTCAAACTTCATTATAGAGTTTGGTTTGAATACTCTTTGCTTCTTAACATTATCATGGACGATTGGTGTACCTTGCTATATAAGAGTAATTTAAGAGTTTCCTGAAATCGAATCAGTTTTGGCTTCTTTCCAAAATTGACATCATTTGATTCAATGTTTGAAGTTTGAATGACCCTGAAACTCAAATTCTTCTAATTACACTGTATTTTAACTTTACTTTTGAACTAACACAATGGCCAATACCTATAATGATTTTGAGATTTTTGGTTATACCAATTGATACGAAATTTTCATTGATGCACCACTAACCTGGTAATTAAGACTTATGAGCACATTCAAGTGATTATGAGTTCAAATCACAATATTGAATATTTTCCATAATAGCCTACTCTTCCACTAGATAAACAAATAATTCAAAATAATTCAAACCATTGTTACACATACATATAATATTCTTAATTGCTAAAATGTATACTTGGTGGTTTCACATTGTTCAAAGATAGAAAAGAAACCTTTTTAGACAATTCTATCCAGAAGGTAAAAAGAAGAACAAAATCCTTTTGCTCTTAATGAAAATTGCAATGGACATTTGTCTTTTCATTTTCAAACATCTTTTTTAAACATAGATTTAGTTATTCTTAGGATAAGAACAACCACTTGTTCAAGGTATATTTCTAATGGCAAAAAGTAAACCTAAAAATGAGTGTCAATTTCTTAGTTAGATATGCAAACACTAATAAAATGTATCTCTGAATATTTTGCAAGTAAAATCTAGTACACAATTCATTTTTATTTTGAATGAATGTCAAAAAATGGCGTGTAATGTAACTTCGAAATGATTCAGCCATAATTCTATTTAATTTGTTTAATTGAAAAGGCTTGGTGAACAGTTATTAAGCTTGTGAACATATCAACGTTTGGGCCCCCTCTCCTTTGACCGGGTCCACACGCTAAGCGTGATGTTCTCCAATGCTCTTGATTGGATTCAAGTCCTCAAATGACGAAAGCCACACACGGTTGGATCACAACTTGTTACTCTTATACAAACAAAACAACAAATGAATGTTTGGTTGCCCTGGGAATTAGGATGATCTTGTGGGAAAGGGTGGGACTAGGTCCCCTCCATCTTCCCTCCGGTCCCCCCCAACTTTGGATTGTAGCAATACCTTATGTTTGACATATCTGTTTCTTCCCTTTCCATCACCAAGATGGAAAAAGAAGAGACATAGTGAGAGAGAAGGAAAGACCCCAGCTTAAGCCAATGCTACTAAGAGCATGTTGTTATCAAGTCAGCCAAAGATTATCAGCTGAAATAGAAGGTAGGGCCAAATCTTTCAATGAAAAAAAAAAAACAATTTCCCACACGTACTACCATATTTCTTGATGACTCCAAGATCATCCAACTTTCATCCAATGGTAAATCTAGATGCAAGGAGGTTTGCAGCCAAAGTTTAATGAAACCTCAATTTCATTAACATACACCTGTTGGATTGACATCTGCAATCCCCTCCCTTGTCGGGTCAACAATGCTCTTTCACTAGTAGGTGTTCAAATCTTGACGGAATCTTGAAGTTTTCACTCAATAGCTTTTAATGTCAAATGATGGATGAAAGGTATGGTCAATGCATAGTTTTGCAACTTCAAAGGTTAGCTGACCCTTATGACAGAAGAAAGTTTTTTCACCCAATCAGAAAATCTTCATTTTGCAATTCAGAATTTATTTTGAAAAGAAACCATCTGTAGAATCCCTCAAAATACGAGGACTCTGTTGGTAATGGGCCTGTTGGGAAATTCTCAATCATGTTATATTTTGTAAAGTACTTGCTACATGGAATTGCTAAATCAATTTCCATTTTAAAAAAGTTTTTTCATTTGTAACCAATTGTCACGTATTATTCTTTTACAAATTTAAATTAAATGCTGCATATGCATTTTCAAAATCCTAAATAGGCAGATAATTTCTTTCTCAGTACTTTTTTTGTGAAAGATATGTTGCCTACCATGGTTAAAAAGACAATGGATTAACATCTTTTTGCCAAATCTCGCATTTGTTGTAGTAATTTCTACCATTTTTGATCTTTGAACGTTTTGTTGTGATGTTGATATTTTTGTTAAATCGTTCTCAATTTTTTGAATAAAACCTGGGTGCCCATGCATATTAGAGTAGGGTTGTTTGAAGTGAAGGAGACAACCGGGCAAATCCATGGCTATGCAACTTCAACAGTGTTGGAGACGTGTGGTTTGCTACATCAAATACTTGCATTTGTAAATGATGAAGGCACTAATTTGATAATTATGGCAACAACTTTACAGTTCATCATTGATTGTGAATGTTTGAAGATTCTTAGAGTTTATTATGGTACATGTTTTGGGCATGTGACGTTTAAAGCTTATTAATATGCTACAAATGACAACGAAGTTTCTAATAAATTGAAAAATGTGAATGTGAAAGAAGTTCAAGTTGGTTTATAGAAAATCATTACTTAAACCAAAAAGTTTATTGAAAGAAGGCAAGAATGGAAATGTTTTTAATCTGAAAATGGAATGTGGCATTGAAAATTTTAAAACTTTTCTAAAAACTAGATTCGTCATCAAGGGCATAAAAATTGTTCAAATGTCCAAACAATGTTCAAATAGTTTTTTTTTATGTCATTTTTGTAATATTTAATTGACAAATGTTATTTAACTAATAAATTGTAACTCTTATGGACTTATGAAAATATGGTCCAATTTTGACCATTCAAAAGTCTCAAACCACGATTTGGCTAAGGTCAACAAAGAAAAGGTTATTGATATGAATTCATCATTTTATATTATGTCAACACATACTAAATCACTAACAAGAAGAATGAAAATCAACACAAATATATCCATTTTTTAATGTTGCTATCAAATTTTCACTCCATATTTTCGAACTTCAAAAGTCCATTATTATTAATGGACACATTATTTATCAAAAAATAATCAAGTTGTTAGTTTAGATTCAAGACCCAATTAATACATCACAAGTTTAACATGTGATAAATTAATAATGAAAATTGTGCGAAGTTTGTTCATCATAAGTTCATACATTTAACACATGAATATCATGTATTAAAAACACATTTAACACACAAATAAATGTGTTGACGGATGAAATACAAACTTATAAATGAATGAATTTTGCATGATTTTTATTAGTAAATTGTGAAATGTTAAGTTTGTGATGTATATCCAAAGACATATTAATCACCAAACACATTTGGATAAAAGGTACCCAAAACAAACAACATTTTATCACAAAAATCACCAGTTTTTCAGGGAAAAAAAAAGTAACAGAAATTGCCAGATTTCTATAGGTTACATATGTAGTAAAATATATAGGAAGATGCTTTTAAAGCATTTACATTCATATTTTGTTTATAGCCAAATTTGGCTAAATCTTCTTGTGGAGAACGGCCACTTTGGCTACCTTAAAAATTTGAAGAAACAAAAAAAAATACTGGAGTGGTGGTGGTTTGCAGGTTCCACTGGTTCAGGAACCAACTCATTGCAAAAAGCAAAAATGTAGCACAAATGCAAAGAAAATCTTATGTATAGAATTTTCAACAATATGAATCAATGGTGGAGAGTTGAGTCAAAGGTCACACTCTGGAACATAGCCTGGTTGACCACTCTTGCCACCTTACAGAATGCCACTCAACGGAACATGTTCACCGCATTCCTCTGTGGAACCAGATCCTTGTATAGTACATATTGGATGTTAGTTTTAAGTTGCTATATAGAAGCCCTATCATGGGCCTCCATATTCGCCCTCGCAAGCCATTACAACTAGCAGAGTAAAACAGCATCTACCATGCAGGATGGACGGTCTGTAGATACCAAACAATTTTTCATTGTATTCTTGTCCCATAGCCAACCACAGTGGTCATACACATGCATAAGAGATGGAGCCCACAAAATGCAACAAAGAGTTTCCGACAAAAAACAGAATCTGAATTTTCTTTTCTCTCTGTACAAATTGAGTTGCATCTTTCACATGTTTGTTGTTCTTTCCTTTTATTTGCACATTTTCTTTTGCATTCTCACTTCACATTTATCTATATACCTACCATCTGGTTTTGGCATAATGCACACCATCCATTTCTAGTAGTGCAGGTGTGCATTGCGGTGTAAATATTAGTTCATCTTGGGCCTGGCTAAAAGCTGTTGTAGTCAGGCAAAAGGTGGCAAATATTGTACATAGTCAAGGTTGCTAGTTGCTACTTACCTCTTTCGCTATTCTATGCTACCAACCTACATATTTAAAATCACATAAGAACAGTCCAGGTTACCTAACTCTTCACCTCCCCCATCAAGGCTATCATGGTCTGCAGCAATACATGTAAGTAAAGACAGACAGAGAGCAAAAGTAGGGTCACCATCTGCATGAAAGGTTGCAATCAACCATAGGAAGCTGAAACTTTGCTTCCTCACGAATGCTTGCAAAACATGCACAAGTTGTTTCATCTGTAAGCAAACCTAGGAAGTGGAAATTAAAAACTCTTGAGCATTATCATACAAGTTCCTCAATTCTTGTGTTTCCTGTCATTCAGCAGAATTGGTTGTCATATACTCCTTCATCATATGACACATGATCATCAGTGAAATCCTGCAGAGTATTACATATCCAATAATATCAAGATCAATGGCCATGGTGGGTGGGTGCAACCCCATGACAAAGAGCATGACAGCAAAAAAATTGAGAGCACCTAGTTGATCTCAGCTAATACTACAACTGCCCTCAACAGTATGTACCTAAACCTACAACTGGCAGATAACTATTGCTGGTAATGAGATGACAAAAAGGAGACCTCAGGAAAACAGTCTTGATTTAGAATTGTGAATAAGGGTCTCTCCTCATCTGAGGTTTATCAATTCTTACTCAATTTCTTACAGACACTGGTTTAAGGATCATTTGAGCAAAATGCCAACTGTCCTCAGTCTCCAAATCCAATTGTGCGTTTTGTGTATGGATACATCAAAGGCACCTATGCATATAAGCAGAAGTACCATAAAAGGCCACACAAAGAGAGGTTTCACCATAGGGGAGGTGCCCCAGAGAGGCAAAGTGTGTGCATCATTAACTGAGCTTCCACAAAGAATAGCACATCAAAGTGAAAATGATAGCCCAGTTACTCGTGCAGATTTCCACTCTTGGTAGTTTGAATATTCACAAGCGACGAACCCACCCAGGAACCCATACTTCCTCCAAAGACCACCAATGATCCCATGTAGCACTGCTGAATAAAGGAAAGCATTCAATGTTGAGTAAAAATCTTCATGATAGGTTGAAGAATTCTCAATTTTCCAGATTGAATCTCAATCTTCTTCCGAGTAACTTGGAGAATCCCTCTCCTCAGGTTCCTTAGCATCTGCCTCATCTTCTGTTTCAATGTCACCTGTTTCCTCATCTTCTTCATCCTCTATTTCACCCCTGCCATCGTCACTGACATCCCTTCTCTCTTGCCCAGACTCATCATCACCAGCCTCCTCTGCATCAGAGCTGTTTTCCTCATCCTGATCTTCACCATCCTCCTCACCATTGCCATCAAGCTCATCCCCATCTCCTTCTGCCTGCTCATCATACATTCGTTCCTCCTCTTCCTCCTCCCCTTCACCTGTATCTGAGCCATTCTGCTCTCGTCCTTCATCATCCTCAATTTCTTGGTTCTCCTCTATATCATAGGGGTCTCCATCCTCAGACCCTTCATCAGATGCCTCCCAATGACCACCAGCTTGTGAACCACCTGCATTACTCTCCTCTTCTTCTTCCTCTTCCTCTTCTTCTGGGTCCTGCTCAGGCAGTTGAGAGTCTGCCGATGACTTCACTTTACTTGGCCTTTGAGAGACTGGTAACATCAATTCATTCGGATTCCTTTGCTTGGGTCCAGGCCTCCGTGTGCTGGTCTGACTGCGACGCCCATTTGAACGCACAGCTGGTTTACTGCGACCTCCACTCTGAGGTGCTCGTGCTCCCTGTCCAGTACGCCCAGCAACTGTCCTTGTGCTGCAGCGTCTCCCAGCACCTGCCTTGACTTGTCTTCCATCACCAACCAATGTATCAGTTTCTCTCTCTAGGAACTGCAGTTTACGCTTTGGTTTTGCATTTTTGGGTCCACTACTTGAGGCCCTGGTTCTGGACTTGGATGCTGCACCTCCATTGATGGTGCTTCTGCGTCGTCCCCCAACTTGCCCTGCTTGTTTCACTTCTCGTCCGCCTTTCTCCCTTCCCACTCCCTGAGAAGACATCCGGTTCCGACCTTTTCCACCAGTGGTTCCCTCCAATGTCTCTCTCGGGCGTTCCTCATCAGGATCACATGGTAGTCCCTCAGGTGTAAGTCTGAGAGATGACACCCCCACTTTTGTATGCATAGCCTGCTGCAAATTATAACCATCACACACAAGCAATTTTCAATCATATAGCATAACACATAATCAAATCTACTACCCTCTTCTACTACACACACTGCCCCAGCGACTACTATTCTCAGTTTGAGTGAGTGAGGCTTACACTCTTTTCCTTAATTTCATCTTCTTCCTCCTGCTTCTCTCGATCTTTTTTGGCTTCCTCATCGTATGCCAGAGCATCATCAAACAAGCTTATCCTGAAAGCTACAGCAGCTGTAGTCAGGGGCACCCAATGGGGGACTGCTCCTTGACCCTCTGCACAACTTGCACTCCCCATAACTTCAAGGATTTCTTCCATTGTCTCGTATGTGGAAGCCAACCAATCTCGCTCAACTACACTTTCAAGAGTCATAAGCACCTGCAACACCCAGAAAAAACCAATTGTCAACCATTCTTCTTTCATATAAACTCTTATATATTAAGACAGGTGTTTATTTCTTTGTTTGTTTTGTTCAGATGCAACCAAACCATAACCCTCCCAAACTGTGGAGTCCCTCACTCCACCTTTGGTACCACTGGAAAGCCCTTGACAAGTCATTGTTGTTTTACAACTTTCAGGAAAATGAAGAAAAATTAACCAATTTAGAGTGATTTTCATCTCTGGAAATTAATTAAAATTTTAATTTAGCAAGCTTCCTTAAGAACTCTGACCTTAAGCCCACTCCCACCAGAATAGTATTAGGTTGGATGACCTTACAAGAAGTTTAATATACTTGGGCCAACAGCACAAGGGCCCACTAGTAAACTCTTACAATATCAGACTAAAAGAGCAAAGCATCACACATAACCTGGAGCCTCTAGTGAAAGCAATCCTGGAAAGTGCCATTTCCCATCCCAAAATTACATTCCAGAGATTTCAGTACACCACACCAAGAAACAAAGATTCAGGACTAGACAGTAATCTCTTGTGCCTTTCTTATCCCCAACTACATACTATGATCTCAGTTCATAGATATTTAGTGAATAACTGGATCAAGACAATACCTGGAGCAGCTCACTAGGCCCAGATGCAGATTTCAAAGAACCAGCCCAGAGTTTTCGCTGCCGCTCAGTCCACCTCTCATTAAGAGCCTCAGCAGGAATGGCAAGCTACACACCATTTAGCAAGTCATCAAATACAAAGGAAGAACTTGGGAAAACCCCCTGTTGTCCACATTAATCAAAAACTGCCATAATGTTGTACAGCAAGTGAATAGCATCTCATTATACTGTACAAAATAAAGTAGTACCCCTAGAACCTCCACCAGAGACAATCCATAGGAACTTCTCACTCACCTCAATTGCTAAAAGCTGAGCTTTGAGCAGCTGCAAGCGAGAAGGCATAGAAGCAAGGGAACCATTCAACTTCCAGTTTGGATCACCTCGTCGTCTTTTCTCTTCACACTCATAGTTGTGGTCCAGAAATCTGGAATGTGCTCTTGGAGAAGATGATTCAAAGGTCGCGTGACAACACCGACAGTGCTTGTCCTGGGGCCAGTAGCAGTCATGGCAAACATTACATGAAACAAGAAGATCTGTGTCCCTCTTAAGCCCTGACTTGGTTGCTTTTGTTGCCGTTTCACCATTAAAGCACTCTGACCAAAACCACTTCTCCACATCTGTATAACGTTCAAGTGCTCGCCTCTTCTCACTGCCTGTTCTACCCAGCTCCACAGATATTGCTGCATTGGTCTCCACTGGGTCACTCTCTAAGCCTGAAATACCACTAACCGGACTTCCTTCCAACCCTGGAATGCACATGAAATTTGGGTGTCATAGACCCATAGATGACAAACATGCAATATTACAACCACTTCGTACTTGAGGGCCATGACATTGGTAGGGTACAGGAAATTTCCATTACTTTAGACTTGCATATTTCTTGAGGATTTGACACATGCTCATATTCAAGCTTGTACCTTTCCATCCAGAGCCTCTCTCCCCATAAGGAAAAGGACATGTTACTGTGCTTGATAGTCTTGAAAGCTGCTGTGCATCAGCAAGAGCCTTAGATCGCATGGCCCGTCGCAAAGTGCCTTCCAACCTGTGAAGGATAGCAGCAAGTGCTGCTTCTCTAGCACCCCGTGGGTCTAGTGATGTCATCAGGGCATCTAAGTCCTGGAGAGGTTCACCAAAACCACACCACACTCAGTCATTGACAAGTCAGAAGTGAATTGTGCCACAGAAATTCTGACACAGACCAGAGAGTCTAGAAATAAATCAGTTTTAGAAACCACATTTCAACAAACTGACCATATGAATTGATGCTAAAACATTACCTCCTCATTGTCAATGACAGACCAGCATCCATCTGAGTTCGATTCGAAAAAGAGACGTCCGCAACCTGGATCCTGGCCTCCATTACCAGTCACAAACTGCCAATAGCGATTGTGCCTCCGATCACAACCAAGTGGAAGTGAGCGGAATACATAAAGCTCTTCAGCACGAAGTCCTATATCAACTTTTGTTTGTGCCCGAGACTTCTCACTTAGGTGGGCCATGGAAGAGCCTGCTTCATGACTAGACTGTAGGCTTGTCATCCCATTGCAAGGTCGCCCATTCACTGCGAATGAGTCTCCTTGGGTCCTGACATGATGGTTTGATAAGTTCACATCAATTGTACCCACAGACTTTGGATCAACTGTTGAAGCTCCAGCTCCCGGATTCTCTGCCAGCATGTCAGGACTTTCTCCTTCCAACCTTGGACCAGCTGGAACAACATGAGCCCTTGAATTTTGCTCTTCCTTTAGACGACGCTTTTCCAGCTGCATTTCTGCCCACATTTGGCGCTTCAAGGCAGTAGCTGCTTCCAGTCGCTCCTACAGAGCACAAATAAATGCACACTTAGATCTGAAAATTTAAGGAGACCAAAAGAAGAAGAAATATAATAGTTACCACCAAAAGGAGAATTCCAGATAAAGCCACACCAAAATCAACCACCTTCCAAATTGACAACAGCACCAATGTTCTCATCCCCATGGAACAGTTCACCCAGATGGCCAATCTGTACCTCAAGTGCCACACGAATGGCATTGCCTTGGTTGACAGTAGTAACAAGTGCCACCAAGGCATTGAGGCGTTCTTCCACACTCAAATCTGCATACTCTCCTTCCACCAGGCCTTGAACCCACAGCTCTACCTCCTGTTATCCAAACAAACATCCAGGTAACCAACTAAGCATCATCCGTTGATCCAAAAGTTAGAGCCACAACACTACGTGCAATTAAAAAATTCCCTTATGCATACATCTACAAACCTGACTCTCATCGAGCTCTGTCTCATCCTCAGGTTGTTCACAAGGTTTGGCACCCTGGAGCCCCTCCTTGCCACCATCCTCCTCTTCATCCTCCTTTACTATGTCTTCAAATGCTTCTATCTCCACAGCTCCATTCCCATCTGCCACTGGAGACTCAGAATCCCCTGATGTTCCATCTTGTATCAGTAAGCGTTGACCTCTACCATTGGCTTTCACCCTTTTTGAGCTCCCAGGTTCCTCATCTTCCTCATCTTCCTCTTTCTCCATATCCTGGCACCATCAAGAAAGAATTTTGCTAAGGCTCAGTGTGCATGCCTTGACTCCTGAGTTGCATGAAACTGAAAGTTTGAACAAAGACAGACAAAAATATGGAACTATCTTAACCAACATACAGCTACATGGCAATAACATCTCTGTCACAAAAACAGTGTTCATGAACACATGCATTGCCACACATATTTCATAAAGCTTAATGCTGCAGTCCTGTTCAAGAAGAACATGATTACTTCAGCCAATGCTCATCATCAAGCCCCTTTCTCTGCCTTACCTCCATATCCTCAACATCCTGGCCCTCAGACCCATACTCTGTATCAGCATCATCACCTTCCTTCTCAACTCCTTTGCCATCCAGTAACCCTATTTGATATTGCCGGATTCGCTCACGTGCAGCACTCAAGATGGCATCAGCATCCTCTGGATCCTTGCGGAAAGCTGGCCGTACTGTGTAAGTTGAGGGTGCAATCCGCTCAAACAGATTGCTGTCACGGGATAAAACAGCAGAAACAGATGCCTCTGGTGTTTTACTGGAAGAGAGGTCACGCAGGCCCAAGGTCTATCAAATCAACAAAAAAATGTCAGGTTTGTTACAATGACAAAGAAGCACATGTTAGCTTGCTTAGTGGCACATGTTGGATGTGCTTCCCATCACACACATTTGAGCCAGAAGGAAGAATATAATATGGTAAACAGCATACCTTGATTCGTTTCACCACCTCTCCAATGCTGAGGCCTTTATCTCCTTCCAGTGAGAGCACATGGAAAGCAGCAAACTTGACAGTGCCAGGTGTAAGGCAAAATTGAGACCGGCGAGAGGTGCCAATGCCTTTGCCTTGCATTAAAGCTACAGCATTTGCTGCTGCTGCACCAGACCGAAGATTGGCAACAGTATCTTCTCTTTTGTCTTTCTGCTTGACAACAAAGGTCATGAAATGTCAATATTTTCAGTGCAAATTACCTCAACATATCAGTTGAATAAAAAGAGGCTTGCAAATCAAAAGGTGAACCAAGATTTTTAATTGATGACTACAAACAAGCAACCAAGCTCCCACTCACAGGTGCTTGTTTTCTGACCTCTTGTTCATCTTTGGAGACATTTGATGTCATCTTCTGTTTCTTCCATTTAGGCCCAAAGCCTGCTGCCAGCGCAAACTGGCGTAATATTTCTGGCCATGTCAGACCATTCACATGCTTGCCCCACTCTCGTATGTCAAAGCCCCATGCATAAGCCTGATATGCACATTTCCATATCAAAGTCTCAGTGCCATCAATAGCATGATGCCAGGTGCTTACAAGTCTGAACAGCTTGTGCAAGACAAGACAAAATCTCCCACTGATCAAGATGGAAATGAGGAAAAAATCCTCAGTATGATGAATGGAGGTCTGATCAACAAACCCAAGGCTTATGTCTTTGGGATTTGCATATCTTAAGCACAGGACCACTGTTGACACCATCTTCCAGTATTAAAGAATCAGGCAGATTTGCTTTGATTTGTCTGAGGTTTCCTACTTACAGATTCCACAAGCTGTGGATGACCCCCTGCTGCCATGGCAATGGCATCCCTTTGGCCCACTGTCCCACCTGCAACAGCTTGTGCAGCATCCACAATATCCTTTACCATAGTCTTTACAAGAGCAACATGAATATCGGCAAGTAGCCTTGAGTCCTGCAGGTCATAACCATTCAAACGGTGATGAGTGACATACCTAAGAACTGCCCCCAAAAATGGCAATCATGAACACAGATTCAGTAATGTCATTTTCTAGATGAACAAAACTACACCAAAAGAAGACAACAAATTGACCAAGAGCAAACATGAAGCATGAAAATGCACACACAGCAAGCTAGGCCAGGAAAAAGTTCCCAGCACAGATAACCTGACTAAGAGATAGATGACAAATGTGCCTGGCTCATAGTGGCAGACTTACATAATCATGAAATCCTTGTACAAGTTCATCAATAGTGAATGGCCACAGGCCAACTACATCAGCAAATGTTGTCAGAAATCTCCACACCTGGATTCCAAAACCACTGGAGCATGACTAACTTGGATAAAAAAACACATGAATGAGGCAGCTAGGAACAAAAAGATGGGCATGGTTCAAACTTGTTCACAATCCAACTTCAGTTGTGAGGAAACCAAAGCAAAAGCCAGAGAACAAAATCATAGGAAATGTAGAACTCAGAAGCATGACTAACAGGGATTATTCACCTTTTGTTCCTAGACCAGGTCACATGTAACTTAAATATACAGAGAAAGGGTCTTATCAATACCATCAATAAGTTCCCCACATTTTGATCAGAATCTGTCCAGGGATAGACAGAGAGAAGTGGCTTCATCTTGACTGTTGCAGGTGGGAACGGCCTCAGCAGTACTGCACACAGATAAGGCCAGTGGTGATCTTTAATTCTCACCAATATCATGCAAAATGGTGGGAAAAGTATGTGCTTATTTGTCCTCAGCAAAAGACACACTTGAAAGAGAAGCTAGTTTCCCACAAAAAGGAGGAAGCCAACAAGCAGACTTAGTGGAAGAAAGAAATTCACCCACTTTGAGAAGCATCGAGAGTGCCATCACCATCAAGGTAATCATGGTTCAGAGCAGCTGCAGCTGTGGCAGCTTCCATAAGCTCCAGCTGTTCATCATCCATGAGGTCTGTCACATCCTTAGCTAACCTTTTTGCAAGTGCCCTTTCATTGGCAGCCTTGATTCTTGCTGCTTCTTTCTCTTTGCGTGCTTCCTCCTTGTGACGCAGCTTTTCCATCTACAAAAGATGCAGGCATGCTTTCATTTAACAAGGAGACCAACATTACCAATCAGCTCAGCCCAAAGTGTACCCTAATAACAACTTGCCACTATGATCCTCAATTCTAATGGTTACAGAGCAAGTTTGATGCAAGCAAATGAAAACTCACTCGCTTGAGTTCCTTCTGCTGCAACTTCTCTTGACGCTCAGCCTCCTTTTTGTTTTCCCTTTCAATACGCTCCTGTTCCTTCATCCGTTCCCGCATGACCCGTTCTTCTTCTTTCCTTATCTCCCGTTCCATCTTTTCTTGTTCTTTTCGCATTTGTTCATCTCTCTGTGGAGGATCAAAGGTATGAAGTGATCAGCACTAAGAATCTTATGCCAATCAAAAATTTGTGTTTCCAGATATGAGGAACAGCAATACCTCAGAAGGACCTTTGAGCTGTTTGATGATTTACTAAATCTAGCAAGCTGAGTGACAAGAACTTATAAAGCAGTACACAACAAACGGAGCAGTGTAATCACCTTCCGTCTCAAAGCCTCTTGCTTTTCAAGTTCTTTTTGTATCCGCTTTTCCTGAGCCTCAACTTCCTTTTGCAACCTGGCCTCTTCCATCTGTGGGAAAGCATCAAAGTACCAATATCACTCATGTGGCACAACTTGCTTTAAGAAAACACTCACTCTTCCTCACTTCATGTAAGACCATAGAAGCACCACCTGTTTGGAATATACCAAAATGAAGGTATCAATTGGAAGGAAAGAAGGAATGAACGAACGAACCCGAGATGCTGCAAGTATCTCATATGACCTCTCAGGCCCTGGAAAGAGGTTCAGTTGCTTGGTTGCTCTCTCATAAAATTGACTCTCCTCCAACCGCACAGGCTGTTCTGGGAGGAACTGATACTCACAAAGAGGTCTTGGTTCAAACTGAACAGGAAGGGGAGCTGGTGGTGCCATTGACTTTCGCTTTGACCCTCTTGGGTTGGGCAATGGAGGAGGAAGACCCAATGCAAGAGACTGCAAAAAAAACTCAAGGATAATGAATTCACTATGACCACCATTCAGGATGCACAAGGCACCAATGACAAAGGAAAAGTATCCATGCTGCCATGTGAATTAATAGTAATTCTTGCATCCACTCAGACTGATCTTTGCATTAGACAAGTCTTTAAGCACAGATGACATACCGGAAGAGACCCTTTCAGTTTCATCTCCTGAGCATAGTCATAGTGTTTATCACCATGAGCAGATTGATCTTGACCAATGAACTGCCTTGGATCTCCAAGTACATCCCCTGAAAAACAAGAAGGCCACCACAACATTAGTCACCTTGAAACATATGTTAGGTGCAATAGAATCATTCAGCAAAACACTTCCAGGAGAATCATATGTTGCTATTGTGAGAAATGGGAGGATACCCTACTACACCACTAGATTCATAGAGACTGTAGATGAAGTGTGGGCAGAAGACACATTGGAAATCTGCACCGGGCTTACCCTTTATGCTAAAAGCACCAACAGGCAGAGGATCAAATTCAGTGCCTAAGGGAGGACCATCCTCCCTCAAAGGTTCACCCAACTGAGCCTCTACAGCAACTCTAACAGCCAGCTCCTGACTTCTCTGTTTGCCTAGAAACTCCAATTCCCTTGGCACTGATCTTTTTGAGCGTGCCTTTGGCTCCTGTTACAGACCAAGAAAACATCCAATCAAGCTGGGACATCTCACAATAGTGTTCAGTTGGCCCAAAACCTCCTGCTCAGGAACATGGACATGCAACAAGTACCAGGAGACTTAAGGTGCTTACAACCTGGCCAGTCATACTTATTGCAAAATTGGCAGATACAGACAATCCATGGAGCTGGGATGACAAAGGTGTCAGATAATAACTCTGAAACATTGTGAAATGAGTAAAAGGTCTGTAAGACACCCACTTTTGTGAATTGCAGCACAGAGGATTCTATTAGACATGGCTGACAACTGTGTGTTGTAATCCTGAGCTAATAAGTAAAGACTTGCCACGAGATTTGGCCAGCCATTAAACTAACCTCAGGAGTAAAGTGCTGCAGGCCCTCATATAGATATTGTTGCCCATAGTGATCTCCAGAGAGGAGGACTGCATCTCCAGTGTCTGAAGCCAAAACAGCTTGGGGGTATTGTAATACAGTACTGTTGTCAACTTTGGCCTTCTTGCGAGAGACGGATGGGGTAGAGCTGGCTTCATCTTTCCCTTTTCTGTCCTTCAAACGTCGATGACAGAACCACATCTGAAGCTGCTTATCAGATAGATTTAGCTGGGCTGATAGCTCAGCTCGCACTGACTCAACAGGGTATCGATCCTCTGCACCACCACAAACTTGACTGAATTCAATGCTCTTGAGAACTGAATTGCATAGTGTCCTGAAGGTAGTATGAGGCCATGGGAGCATAACGACCAGAAGATACAAATTGTAGAATCCACATACATGGCAACGCAACACACATACAGACAACAGAAGGTGTGTGATGTTACTGCACCTGCATAGACTCTCTCCAGTGCTTCAAGCTGTACTGGAGTCTTCATCCTTCGTTTGAAGTTTGTCTCCTCAGGAGATAACCGCATTCTCTCTTCTGAAGCCATCATTGATTCCGGCAAGAAAAACACTGCCACGCTAAAGTTCCAGAAAGACAACAATTTAAGAACAAATCTGAGATGAGTTTTCTCTGGCACATACGCAGGTATCTCTGGTGAGCAGTCATGTGCATGAGGTTTACTTCTGGTAAAAAGGCAAGGCTGCTAAATACACACAGAAGCAATAAAAATTTCTTGACAAGAGAAGGTGACAGAGGGTTCTCAGAGTAAATGTGTCAAGAATCAAGTGACCTAATTCAAATGGTTATGGCTTGGTCATCTATGGCCTTCCAGACTAATGTCATTTTGAACAGCCTGATACAAGTTCAGATGACAGATGCTAGAAATAGACTATGGATTCCCAGAAATTGAATCTTGCAGTCATAAAACGAGTCCCTTAAGCTTTCTTGAGAGTTTCCAGAACAAAAGAAGAACAAGAACCCTCTCAAGGACGATCATGAAAAGGAATCCTTTTCCATAACACTCAGTATTGGCATATTGACTGCAATCTACTACAATAATGGAAGCATGCATACACACAGCTGCCATCTTTGTACAAGCATTATGTTTGTGAGCACAGCTCACTTCCAATGTTGATGCCAACAGTTGAATTTGATCATCAATGACCATGGGAGACACTGTCATGCTGAATGCCAAAGACGATGAACATAGCACTGGAGTTCTTTCAAACCCTAATTGATGTCTAGGTTCCCCATTCTCACCTTCAAGAAAATCGTTCAGGAGCTCAGTTCCCACAACAGGTTTTTGACCCAATAGAAGGATTACTGTTCTCCAACATTTGAATAATTGTCATGCTTCCAGCATCAACACTGCCTCTTCTCCTTGCCAGATGAAACGAGAATCTGCAATAGCAGGGATGGTAACCCATTTCCAGTCAGAATCACATGCAAAAGGCTTCACTGTCAAAGACATTCATATGGTTCCCTGGTTTCAAACCTCCGCACGTAGATTTATCCCACCCTTGTTGAAAGAAGAAAGCATTCACATTATACAGAACAAATTGGTATATTGTCAGGATGGTGCACAAAATCCAATTCCAACAGCCCAAAATCCCACATTCTTTCTCTAGGATCATGTGCCTACCAACTCCGAAAAAGCCTCTTCTCTTTGTTACTAAGAACATGCTACAAACATGTTCAACATCTCTCTATCTATCTCCCCACACTCTTCTCTTACCAGAACTCAAATTAAATACAAAACTCCACAAAACACAAAAATGACTGCAATACATCATCATCATCAACCCATAAGAAAGAAACACAGCAACATCCCCAGATCAGTTTCTCTCCATTCTCTGGCAACCACACCATCCAACAACAGCAAAAAACCATCAAACCCTCAACAAACATAACCAATGCCAGGCATCACACATCATACAAAAACACAAACACAATTCTACCTTCTCTCCTCCCCCCATCAACCCAAACCTTACCCCTGTGGATTCTCTCATACTCTCTCTCCTCCCAACCCCCACCCCCCAGCCAACAAACCCAAGCCCACAACTAAACCAAAAACACAAACTACAACATACCACATACCAATAACGACATTACTAACCTCCGATTGTCGCTACTCAGATCGTCTCTCTTCCTCCTCTCTCTTTCTCTCATCTCCCCCCCAACCCCATCTCACGGACAAACCTAAAAACAAAAAAAAGCAAAGAAAAATCTTCACAAACACACAGCTCCAAAGAACAACCCAAAAAAACAAAACGGACACATCTCACAAACCTGCCTTTGATTCTCGCTTCCTCCTCCGCCTCCTCCCCCTCCTCCTTTTTCCCTTCCAACTCCCCACAACGCCTCCAGATCCACGGCTTCCGAACACAAGACAAACCCTCGCTGCTGCTTTCCTCCTATCCTCCCTTCTCTTCCCTTTCTTTCCCTCGACGTTTGCTCGCGTTAGGGTTTCCCGAATGCTCTGAAAGAAACCGACAAGGCTGGTGCTGCGAATGCGGCCATAGGCAAGCAAGAAGCTACCAGCATCCCCAAAGATCCCAATAATCCTTCCACTCTCCCCGCGGGCCAAGGAATAAAAAAAACGCCTTCCAAAACCACCGACAGCAACAACAAGCGTCTCTCTCGCACCACCACCACCACCACCACCAACAACAACTCCACCAAAACCACCACCAATCTTATTACTCCTAATGATCGCATGGATTACGACAATCTCCTCATCTTGAAGATACCCATCAAAGGGCATGACCACCACCACTACTACTCCTACTATCACTACTATTAGTACAACTTGTTCTACAACTCTAATTACTACTTCTTCTTCTTCGACTACTACTACTACTACAGCAACTACTGCAACGACGACGACGACGACTGTCGTCACTTCTTCAATGCCGCTGCTGATTCTGCTGCTGCTGGGCCCAAAGCCCCAAACGTCGTCGTTGAAATCGGATTTATGCAGCAACACATGACCAACAAATCCGCGAAAACAAAAACACCCAAATCTAATAATTCTTTTGCTGCTACTACTCGTCATTAACAACGTGGGTACAACCAGAAACCGCGATTGAAAACAATGAGAACAATCCGCCATTACTTTTCTTTTCCTTCCCCCACCCCCCCCTGGAAATTTGGGGTAGGAGTAGTACTACTACTACTAGTAAGCCGGCAAACAGAAATCAACAAGAAGCGGAATAATAAAATTTATTTTTAAAAAAATTATAACCGGCACTCTCCCCACACTACCCATTATTTCTTTTTTTCCGAACCAATCCCCCCCCCTCCCCCCGCCCACCATTTCCTTCCACCTCGGTTTAGGATTTCAATCGTTTGCCGGCCTTGTAATTCTCCGGGATTCCGATTGATCCCCCCAATCCCCAATTTCCGCCAATTTCCAACTGACTGCCCCAGTGAGTGAGTGCCCCCACACCCCCGCCCCCAACTAATGACAGCCAGGCCAGGCAGGCAAACCAGCCCGGTCTATCATCATGCATGATGCCCCCTAAGTTACTCTCCCTTTCCACCCAGCTGACTGACGAGATGCGATGCGATGCGATCGATCTGCCATGTCGCAGTGCGGATGAGAATCAAGGAACCCAATGATCTGCCTGCCTGTTGTCTGCCGGCCAAGAATTTTTTTTTAAAAATTTCAGGCCGCCTCCTCCCATCCCTTCTTGACGGACGGATTCCACGGCCTCGCATCCACACGGCCGCTCTCCGTCATTTTCTGTTTTTCGGAATTGGGTCTGCGTTCGATCCGTCTGCGCTGCCTTATGAAGTGAAGCAAAGCGTGGAAAGGGGGTGCGGGTCCCGCCGCCCTGCTGCTGCTCATGTTATTATCTATCCACCCGGGTTCGAACCCTCGTCTCCACGCTTGCCTATTTTCCCCCAATCCTCCTCTCTGTTTTGTTTTCCTCTATTTCCAATTTTTTTAATTATAAAAACATTTGCTCAGGAAGTTGTGTAGTTTTACTCTTTTCTTTTCTTTCCACAAGCTCCCTTTTCTTCTTTCCATCTTCTTTTTTTTTCTTTCTTAAATATTCCTTAATTAGTTGAAGTAGCTAACTAGGTAGTCTATTTTAGTAAAGAAACTACTTAGTATGGGAAGTTGGTGGGTTAACCAGCACCGACACTTGGTACTATGTTTAATAATTTGGAAAACCCCAAATTTCATTTAAATTGTGTATAAGTATTAGAAATATCCTAATGTTTACACTACTAAATGGGGTGGTTCTCTGAGACTGAATCCAACATTTCTTGGGTTTAATTTGGCCACTAAGAGGCCTCACCACTCAGAAAAGGTGAAGGGACAATTGTAGGTGCTAGGACCCTGGTCCAAATTCGGGACCCCTTTCTTCCCTTAGATTTCATTTTCTTTCTTCATTTTTTTTTAAAATTAAAAAAAATCCTTTATGCGAATTTGGAACTTGGGACTCTTTTCTTCCATGGCGCTCCCTTTTCTTTTCTTTTTCTTTTTTTTTCTTTTTTCCCAGATGTTCTGTAGTACCTTAGTACATTGGCAGGTTCAACAGTAATTATTTGGAAAAATGTTGAAATTTTCAAAATCGTACCTTTTTTTTTTGAAAGAACCAAATTTTGTATGACTGAAACCAAGGAATCTTGTGGAACGTTCGGGAATATTCCTTTTTTTTTACTTGGAATCTTCAAAGGTTAATTGATAACTATTGGACAGATATTTGTCAAAGCTGCCCTTTGGTAATTTAAAGTAACTCTCTTTCGTTTTTTACCCCTCTGGGAAGTCAGGACATCAGAGGAGTCAGAACTCAGGGCCCCTTTCTTTTACTCAGCTCCCATTTTCTTTGCCTTTTTTTCCTCTTAGTGGTTCTTTTCTTTTCTTACCACAGAAAAGAAAATGAGTTGTACGCAATGAGTTAAAGTAACTCTTATCAGCCTACCCAGATTAGCTGATTGGTGAGCAAGCTCAGCAGTTACCATACCTACAACTGATATTCAGCACAAAATTCATAAAAGGTCTAGTTATAAATAAATAAATAAATAAATTATAGGTCTTTGTTGAAATTTTTGAATATTGAAAACCATTGGATTACTATTACAAATGCACAACACAAGATGCATTTTGCACACTTATTTCTCAAATATTGAAATTCTGAAAAATTAATTTGAAACTGCCAAACCTTGTTTTTTTTTTCATGAATAAATATTGGGCAAAGAAGTGCCTAATCTCAATCTTCTAGGTACGGTCTTTATTGCCAGGTTTATTGAACATAAGTACTGTTTTAATAATATGAATAAATGATGGGTATGATGAGAGTAGGTACTATGGGTGGTCTCAGAAATTTGGTAGAAGAGGCTTTGGGGGAAGACGAATTTTATCCCAATTTCTTCCTTTTTTAGGGTCTTTTTTCCTTTGGGTTTTTAACTTGTTAAGTGATTGTAGTTTTTGTTGGAGCTTTGTGTTGTGAACCTAAAACCATTTTAGTGTGATTTATATTACACAATTCATAGCAGGGAAGCAACTGTTGTGTTTCCTCTGAGTTGGTTTTTGTATGAAGCATTAGAAAATGTGTAAACTATATAAAGGACAGTCACTTCTTCACTTCACTATTTGTTGCCCGCTTCTTCTTGTTGGTTCTTGAGATAAGACCCTGCCCCATGCTGTTGGTAGTAAGTAATGTGAAATGTTAACTTTGATTGAAAGAATGCGTGATGCTTGTTTGTGACGACACAGTTTTCAAGTCATCTGTCCAATTGGAGTGATAGGAAAGTGGGGAGTTTGGGTGGTTTTGGGGGCGGGAGTGGACTTCAGAAAAAGGTGCTTTTGAATCAAAGATTCTTAGCCGACCACAAAACATACATGTTAAGAGAGAAAAAGGCTCATTATCAATGAGGTTGTAAATTGTAACACTTTTTTGCTTCTTCCAAAAAGTGATTCATGCTCCATTGTTTCTTTACAAAGTAAGAAAACCATCATCCAGGCAAAATTCAGTTTGGAATCCAAATGAGATGCTAATTTAGGGTTTGGCTTCATGAAGACACAGCACTAAACCAAGAGTCCCATCAAAAACTACTTGGATATATAAGTGGCCAATTTAGGGTTCTCAGCATTATTTACCCAAGAGGTGGTGGTCTGTAAGTCCATATTTATTTCATGATATTTAATTTTTTTGGTTCATTGAACAAGTACCTAGTTAGGTAAGTCATTTTGTGATGTTGAGCAAATTAGGTGACCAACTCAGGAAGCTAAAAAATGTAGCAATTTCTTAGGGTTGGGAATATGAGTTTGGGACTATTGGACATGTTTTATTTGCTTTTGCTTCCTGTCTTACTTGGTTTGTAAAGTGGTGTTAGGATGATCTTTCATGAAGAAAGTATGCAGGGAGGAAGTAGCTGTAGGGGCTGCAGATGATGAGGGTCAAGAGCCAACCCATGTGATTTATTTAGTCCCTTGAAATAAAGGGAACATAATATTATTTAGAGGGGCACCCTATAGAGCCCTCAACTCAAAGAAGAAGGACTCTGATGTGATAATGATGGGACCAAAGGGATGCTACCCACATTTAAGTAGGAAGTCCCTTAATCTGAAATACTAGCCTAGGACCAAAAATCACAAGGTCTGAACTTCAAATGGAAATAGATTCAAATCAATGGCATAATCAACACTCCCTTGATGTTAATCCAATGTTAATCCTTCAATAGGCATAAAGCATTAGCTGAGAATCTCTAACTAGAGAGGATGGTGTCTTTACTAAACAATGTTGCATGTTTGAAGTCACCAATCCCAAGACTAATTTCAGCCCTCAATTTTAAAGTTCATATGGGATCTGATATGTCCATCCTAGATTTACCAACAAATTATCCAACAATCATTGAAATCGTCAACCTCCAAATATTGACATAACCTCTTAATATTTTGTTGAAGTACCTTAATTTACCGAGGGTCATACCCATAAAGCCCATTGCCCACTTACAAGGTTAAAGAACTTCAAAGACACATTGGAAATGAGCAAAGACTGGGCAATTCCACTGTGTTTAGCCATGTTCAAATAGCAATATTTTAATTCATGGAGAAGCACTAATACTTCATACCGTTCCATCATCCAAAATGTACACCATCTATATATATGCTGGATGTGAGAGAGACAGAGAAGAGTGGGTTTTTGAATGAGTTGTGTTTTAACTGATGTTTTAGTTCAGAATGTTTTCGTCCATGAAGAAACTCTTCATCCCCAAGAAAACATGTCTATTTCCTATGAAACCCACTCACATTTCTGCAAACATGGTCCTTTTGACCCGTTATGATGATTAGGGTTTACAATAGCGTAAGTATGTGCCTTTTGTGACAAAACTCGATGCTTTGATGATTTGCATAGCAGAACATGTAAAACTTGTGATTGTGTAGATGGCAAAGAAAATCCACATCACCCATCACATAAGAATGTGTGGGAGCAAGACCTGCGTATGAAAGAACAGTAGGCCCTGCTCCTGTCATCAAAAACATTGAAATGCATTCTGAAAAGAAGGGACTCCCCACGTAATGGCACTGCCTGTTATCGCAAATTCAAGCCTGCAACAGTTCAAATAGGAAATGTTCCATAAAGTTCACAGAAAATGAACTCACAGTTCACAATAATACCTGGTGAACATTCCCCGGAATGTGGGACCAAATGAACTCTGCATCTGAGTGTCTCTCTGCCTCTTGCCATAGCAAACAAAGATCATCTTTCTTCTCCTCTTCTCCAGATTGCAAGTAGCAGTAATCTGGAGTCCTGTAGACAAGCACAGATGAATCCTGCATGTCACTGGCTTCCACCAATTACTTCAACAATCTATGATTCAGTCTAGCTCTGAAACTGACACTTAGCAGCAACTGGGTCACACAACAAAGACCCAGAATTTAATCTAAGTGCCTGGGTCAAGAATCTCAAAGCTACCTCCCAGACTCATCTCTGCAAAGTAAACTGACTGAAAGATTCAATTGGAATGAAACCAAACACATTTGATACCAGCACCCTAGCAGTGAAGCAACCAACCAGTTTGATGAGTACCACCACTTCTTCAGGCCTTTGGGCAATCAAGAAGAGAAGGGGAGAAAGTGAGAGACAAAGGGACCTTGCGCATCACAATAATTTACAGATTCAAATAAATAGTTGTACAGCAGGTTGCACTGATATATATACTCACTAAGCCCATATTTTCAATGAAGCATCTCACATTTGTGACGATAACCTCAATACAAATTCCCATCTCAATTCTGAGTATCAATGTACACATGGTGGAAATGCTGCCTAACACAGGGATTAGAATACTGAGTCTGCACCAGGATAACAGACCCTTTATTCAACAAGTCAGGTATCTACTAAAAACTGAACTAAACTGTACACTGAGGTAAACATTCCAAAGGTTTATAGAATGTAATAACTTTTGAGGATAAAGAACCACTGTCTCCCAATAATGACACCAAGTGAATCCCTACATCAACAAATAGAACATTGGGGAACCTCAGCCAGTGACAAGCTCATCATCCCCATCATGTTTCATAAAGCGCTCATACTCTTGCTGTACCATCTCTCCACCATGTACCGGATCATATGAGCACCTATAATAACTGCAGGCAACACAATGACAGAACACTAATAAATGTCAATGGAAGATCCACATTTCACAAACTGAACCACAAATTTGGCAAACAGACTAAATCATCATCAAACTGAAAGTAAAACTTTGAATGACATACGATGTCTCTATGAGATTGTCTAAACATCTCAAGAAAGGAATATTCAAATGCTGCTTAAGAAACATTGGAAATTTTGACTTCAATGTTCAAGCTATGCACAAGAGATGCAACTGGATTTGCTCCAAACAACAGTGTGTTACTTGTGTAATACTCTGGGCAAAGCTAGACAACTGCCATTGGGAAAAAGTTGTAAAGATAATTCACTACAAGATTTTATTTTTTAGGTCCAAGTCCAAAGACAAAGCCCTAAAGCTACTCAAGAAGAGAATACCTTAATTGTCAATTTTCCAGCCCTAACAAGTTCTCATATGAACAATTGTTCTCCGCTGAAGTCCTGAAAACACTATGAAGTAAAAGGCAGTACATGATGACTGGGAGCAGGAAATAAGCACACCTTCCATTTGCGCACACAATGATGACTGTGTTCTTTTGAGGCCCAAAGGCAACAATGGCTTTTGTCTCTTCAGGCACATGGAACTGTGCAAACGACCACTCAGAGCTAAAGTACTTAGGTAAGACACCTGCCATGGTAACAGCACCATTCCTCTCAGTACACAGCACAGGTGATACTTGTACAGTCAAATGTTTGAACTATCTCTGTTAAGGCCTCAGTCAGCTGACATGTCCATTTGTTGGTTGAACTAAAAGTAGCAACATCTATTTCAAGTAAACAGCATCAACATGAAGAAGGTTTTAACACGGGTAATTCATGGACTCTTCACACATGAAAGTCCAGACAAACTCGCACCAACTGTGCATGTAATAATCAGAAAATCATAACTGCAAAGCCACATAGAACCAACCTCTCATGAATGATAAAGATGAACCAGCATTGGCGCCTGCTGAAATCAAAGAGGTACCACTGCTGCCAGCTGATGGAAGTGCAGTGCCAGTACCAGTGGGTGATGTGCTCATGCCTGCTACATCAGCTCGTGCTTCTTCCAACGGAGGCTTGAGACCAAACACATGGACTGTACCCTTGTCACTGGAGAGGACAAGCCACTGTGTACTTGGAGAGAATGATATGCTGTATATGGCTGCTCGGTCTGCACCTCGCCGTAGCTGTTACCAACAGGACAAGAACTTGTATTATCACATTTCTCAACTCTCATATGTGGTGGCTCATATCTGGAGCTCCAGCTATCTAAAGTGCGGATGCACTCACACCTGGAGCTGCTTCTAAGACTGAAACATTGACTCTACATTACATCTCTCTACTACTTTGCAAACATGATTGCTTGTAGTGCACCAGAGACTGCAGTCATTCACATCTTAGAATAAACCCTAGAGCTTTGGAACAACAAAGCGAGAAAAACCTGTCAAAGCAGACCAAGAGCACATGCAGACCCTAAGTACCCAAACAAAAAACTTTGACCTTGCATTTTGAATGAAATTTTGCTGTGATAGTGTACAGCAACCTGAAGACAACTTTCTTGAAGAATTTTTGCAGCACGTGGACACTCTCAACAATTGTCTGCATTGATGTGACCATAAAAGAAGATTTGCTCTAGGATGAAGATCGAGAATGGTATGTGGAAGTACCTCTTGCAATTTGACACCATCTGCAGTACTGAAAATGCGAATGAGCGTCCCCTTAGTGCTGGCAGTGGCCAGGAGTGCACCATTGCGACAAAGAGCCATACAAGCAAGGGATGAATCATGCCCCTGCAAAAACCTAGTTTTCTTCACACTGTAAAGCTCAATCCGAATCTCGCCTTTCCGCTGCCCAGGGCAAGCAAGGACGCAGGAAGCCGATGCAGGAGAAAGAGCACATATTCCTTTAATGTTACTGAAGGTCTCGATCTGATGAAGAAGTTTCAGGTCTGCCAAGTTATACACATAGATTTTGTCCTCCAGAACGACCACAATTCGGTCACGCCTCAGTTTCACTGCCCGAACCTGACTCCGGAAGGAAAGCTCTCCAATACAACGGCCCTGGTGATCATCCCAGATCATAACCTTATTGGGAGAGTAACGTGGAGTCTTGCCACCTCCAACCAGCGCGAAAATGGACGACCTAAACAGCATCTCCACAATAGCAATCCCTGCACCATCGAAATCCCGCCTGATAGTCTCCGTGAAAGGATCGCTGTTGTAGATGCGGAATCCAGACTGTGTACCGCATGAGAAACATCCATGATCTTGGTTAAATCCCACCGAAAGCGGCATGCGATCATTATTATTAGAAGAAACAGGTTGAGGAGTATGCGGACGAGGTGAGGATTGCACAGATGCGAAGGATGGAGCTAAGGAGATGGGAGTAGAAGAAGGAAACTGCATGGAATCTCCTCCGTCCCGGAAGCTACCACTACTACTATATCGATCTTGCTGCGAAGGCAGCGATGACACAGGAGGTGCTAGAGACATGATACAGGATTCTTTAAGCTCTTTAAGGAGAAATCTTCTCAATTTCTTTTCTTCTTCTTCCGCTGCTGCTGCTACTGCTCCTTCTTCTTCTTCTTCTTCTTCACCAGTCGGATGCAACCCCAAATCAAAATCCACTCGCTAGAAAAATAAAAATCTCCATACAAAATAGTGCTCAAAATCCTGAGTCGAACCCGGCAAAAGCTCCGAAACCCTCGAAAAAGCCCGTCACAAATTTGATAAGCTCAACATCCCTGCTACGAAACAAAACGCAAACACCAAAACCAAAATCCACAAAACAACAACAATCCAAAACGTCTGCCAAGTTCTAGAAACGCGAAACCGTAGAAGCAAAGCTCACAAATCGACACACACAACTTGGTCGCGCAAATCTTCCGCCAATCACCCCACAAATCGCGCGCGCGCGCGTGCGCGGCACCCCCTCCCCGCCTCTCTCTCTCTCTTCTTCGTTTTGTAAGTACCCCAAGATTTTCCTTTTTTTCCCCTAACTTGCTAACTTTTTGAAAGTGGTTTTTTCAAACTCTTTTTTTGTTTCTTTTGTTTGAGTTTTGAAACAATTTTTTTTTTTCTTTTTTCCCTCATTTTGGTGGGGATTTTTTTCATCAACTTTTTTCATTTCATGACTCATCACCCCTCATGAACAAATAGGTAATTTCAATTTGATTTTGAATGCACACGAATGAAATGAAATTGTGAAGATTATTAACAAATTATCGTTTCATTTAAACAATTTGATTAGATTAAACTATGGATGCATAATCAAATTTTCATGTCTTGGGAAAATAATTCCATTTGACTTTGGATGCACAAATGAAATGAAAGTGAATATTAATAATTATCACATTTTCAAATGCAACTTTGGATGATCCAACTTTCAAATGAAATATTCATATGGATGAATGTATGGATGATATTTTCATACTATATCAAATTGAATGCAACTTGGATGCATAAATTGCATCCAAATTCAGGTCAAACAAAGATGATTAGCATAAGCATCTACCAGAAGTAAACTTGATGAAAAGTTTTGCAAACTCTTACAATCTCGGGATTCAAACAAATTGAAAAAATGGTGTAACTTAATCAAGTTTGACATCCAAAGTAAGATGAACAAATGAAGCTTTGGATGCACAAATTAACTATGTTTTGCCATGTCCTCTTTAGATCCTTCAAAAATGCATGCATTCAATCACACATTTTCATCAAATGACATGTACCATCTTTAGTAGATGTACTATGTCCAATTGTGTTACTAAAAGTAACGCTAAATCGTTGTATATGTCCCATAATCTTGCCAAGCCTAAAAGGACATTTACAACATGAAACCTCCTAATAAACTAGGGATAGAACTTCAAGTTGCACCTTGAATGGGAACTTCAACTAGAATAATAATGTAGCCTTGAATATTCAAATTGAGAACTCTTAACTATTGTTATCATGGAAACCCTTGACTTTCTAACCCTTTTCCTCCATCTTATGCTAACTCTATTAAAATCATGAATAATCCAAAGTCTACCTCCAAAAAATTGCTACTTGTCATGATGAATTTTTTACTTAGATTAAATTAAATATTCATATGTGTTGTTAACTTAAACACTTCTAAATGCCACAAAAGCCAATCAAATCCAAAAAAAATTTGACTATTATTTACAATGTAGCCTAAATAGATTTTGTACCTTCATTTTAAACTACAAATGATCATAATGGGTCAATTGATAGAGGTGGACTTTAGATATATCCATGTTAGTTGGTCTCTTGAATCATAAGATGTGTGATAAAACTACAACATTCATCATCAAGTCCATTGAAATAAAAACATTTGATCTACTTATCATAAGAATATGAAAAGTGGAACATTTGCACTAATCAAGAATGTAAAATTTTCAATGTCAAGCCAAATTCATTTCCATATATAATTGAACTTTTGTTATATTAGTTTCATTCATTATTGACTCCACACCAATGTTTTTTATTTAGGCAAAATTTAGCATTTTTTTCGATTAAAAAAAGGGGCCTTCAACCTCCTAAGGTTATTTTGGGCCATTAGATTGGACCGAAATCATTGGCATTCAACAGATATGACAAGAGCCATTTTGTTGAAACCATGATGAATAATTATAGCAAATTTTGTGAAATCATATGGTCGTCAAATGCTACAATCCAATCATGGTGATGATCATCTCGCATCAATTCTCTTCCACAATTATGGCCATTGCTCCTTTGCATTATAGCGTTCGAAAGCTTTCATTCGTCATTACTACTTTGGTGTGAATGTATGTTATCATTGGTTTTGTTTAATGATTTTCTTGTTGTTAGCTTGAACCTTGAGTTTCAAACAACAAGCCAACTTGAAATTGTTTTGCAACTTGCTTGAATCTCTAGCTTCAAAGCTTCAACCGACAAGCACCAGTGCAAGAAGTTGCAATAGCCAACCACCACTACCTTCAAGCTTGTTGCGAGTTGTAATAGCTTCAACTTCAAAACGTGAGAGTACTCCAAAGACCTAATCCCACATTGCATCTAAAACTTGTGCTTCATGGTGTGCATTCTACTGTATGCATTCTTGAAGCTTTTGTTCTACAATTTTATGTATGCATTTTTGTGGTGAAGAAATTGTATCAATTGTGTGCAAATCTATTATAATTTGTTTTGCTTACAAGTTTTCTATGTGCTTGTGATTAAGGTCACAATTTTGTCATCCTATGATCTAAGGTTTGAGCCATAGTGAATCAGCTATAGTTAGTGCATGCTTTGGTTGCTACACACTGCATAAACAATGTCATCATTTAGGCCCCTGCCAAATTTCAAGTGCTGGAAGTTTTTCTCTTCCTTTATTCTTTTGAAATTTTTTTGTCCCCCAGCTGACACGGTTGATTTTCACACTCACTTTTAGCAAAATTTCAACATGTCTTTAGGTGAAAACATGTCCGACCTCATATGTAAAAGTAAGGGCACTTTCCATTTTTTGAAAGGAATTGCAAGAGCTTCAACTTTTAAAACTATTGGGGATGAATCAATTCTTATTGTTGATTTCACTCAAAACCTTCCTCCCAAAAAAACTTGAAAAAAAGAGTGGGAGTTTAATCGAATGTTCCAAACATGCTTATGTGGGCAGAAATAATGGCCCTAATGATAAAATGATTCAAGTAAGATGTACAATTTGTAGCCAAGTAGACAAGAGAAAAAATTATTGGTTCCTACGTTTGATGGGTTGTAAAAACATGCAAATCGCCATAAAGCAACATCTGTGTGACCAGAGGTAGTTGTCAATGAGTATTACATGAGCTCATCTAACCAGCATGTTTGAATTGAGTGACAGTATGCTACTTTTCATGGGCAAGCTTCTATGGCTCAACAAATTGCAAATGCGGATCCTATAAAAAAAATAAAATAAAATTGTGCAATTCATTATAATTTTCCATTTGTTGAAACGAGGGCATCTTGTGATGGATTTCAAGGGTTGTAAGGAATATTTTAATTTCTTCAAAGTGCCGAACAACCCTCAAAAACATTGAATTGACACTATTAATTGGAACATGGCTAAAACCATACAAGATTTTGTGTTTCAATCTACTCATTTAGAAGTGCAAAAGCCCTCATTCATCTCTGTTTATTGTGATGAAATGACCATTATAGATAATTAACCATGGATTTTGACCCATGTTTATGTTGTGGAAAGTTGGAAATGTCTATTGATTTTTTTGACATTTGACAAGTTTTGGAAGGTTCAAATGTTGATAATTTAACAAAGGCAATCGTGGATTTTCTACTCATTTACGCTAGTCTTTAAGAATTTGATTTGGCTTCCAAATTAATGTGTTTTGGGATTAATGGGGTGATAACCTTCTAAGGTTGAAAATTTGGTGTTATTGTGCAATTGAAAAAAAAACACACACAAGTTTCATGTTAGGTGTGCACTATGCTGCACATTGAACCAATCAAGGCTATGCAAAAATTGTCTCGATTCTTTGGTTGCAAAAATTGAGTTGTTACTACAATCTATTTACAACTATTGTTCACAAAGCCTTAAAAGGTCATTGGAAAGATTTAGATTGGGTGAATTCTTCGAATAGAAGGCATTCAAAATTTTACACAACATGAAGACATGTTGGATTTCAATGTTGCCCTCTACCAAAATAATTTTGGTAGAGTACAAGTCCTTAATTATGCAGATGTTAAATGAACAAGTAGCCATAACCTTGGCAAAAGCAAATTTGGACCTTCTTTACAATGTTAAGACTTTTCTAGGTTTCATTTGTATCATACCTTTGCTTGAATGCATGCAATTTCTTTCAAAGTTTGTTCAAGCTCAAGATGTTTTCATTTGTGATTTCATTGATATAGTGAAGGCTTGTGAAGGGGATCTATATAGGGTGTATGTTGAGCCAATTACAAATTATGGATATTTTAGACTTTCTTTGTTGTTGCAAATCACACATATGATTTTTTACACATGGTTTGGATTGTTGAATTTACTTCTGGTGTGGAGTATGCAAGGTTTTTTTTTTTTTCTCACACATACATGGTTCATAAGAAAAACCCATTAACAAGTTGTTTGAGTTATGTTTCCAGATTGGATTGTTGGAATGTAGTAAAAGTTATGAAACAACAATGCAATGTTACTACTACTAGTCCCATTGAAGAACTTGAACAACGTTTCCCAGCTCAAGACATCATGAATGCCATTGGGGTGATCTACCCCTAATAACCTAATGTTGAGCACAAATTTTTGGCTCACCTTTCAATTTTGAAAGCACATTATTATTTTGGGAAACGTATTGGCCCAAAAAAATTGTATATCCCACCTTTGTTGGATGAAGCATTGTTAATGCATAAATCATTTTTTTTCAAGATTATTATGCTTGTCAACTGCCATGCAACCGTGAAGCCTCTTCTAGACTACAATCCATGCACAAAAATTTGGACCACCTTGTCCAGCAACCAACTTCTTTCCCATTGGCTGTCTAATGGTTAAAACTAATTGAATTGTTTATGGCCATGGTTATGGGTAGTGTAGAAGATGAAATATGTTTTTCAAATCTAAGGTTTACAAAAAGTAAACTTAAGAACAGATTAACAACCCATTTGGATTTGGTTGTCATGATGTTCACGCAAAAGTTTTTTTACCTTTGACACTTTCCCGTTTGCTATAGCAATGAATGTTTGGAATGTTATCAAATCCCACCACACTACTACAGAAATGTAGTTCATTTACAGATCTTTAAACCCTAACCTTTAATACAATATGTTCATGTGTTTTATGCTATGATGTTTGTATTATTTGATTATTTTCAATCAGATGTGCTATGTGGGTAAAAAGGAAGCATATGCAATTTCAATTTTTGGTAATTGGAATAAACATTAAGGTATTATGTTTGTTTTGTTCTTTTGTTTTTTTTTGTTTTTGTAGGCAATCTCCCACTGCAATGGGCAAGGTCTTCAAGATTGGGGTTCATCCCCCTATGAGATTTACATTTATAATCATTAACCTATAAATAGCTTATGTCTACTAATTTTTGGATCTTGTTACCATTTTTTCCCCCATTGAATTGCAATTATTTACCAATTTGTTTACATGGAGTTCCATTTGGTAGCCATTTTTTTCCCTTGGACCCTACTTGGTTGTTGTTTTGCATACCTCAAATTTACTATTGTTGCCTTTGATTTTACTACTTTGGATTTGACTCTATATTCAGTTTTCAAGCTTGCATGAATAAGCATAGCCACTTGATCAACCCCAAAAAATTGCAAGTTGTCAAATTGACATACTTGAACTACTTTAAAGAAATTAGTTGTGCCACATAGAAAAATTGAAAAAACAAACACTGATCCACACAATACTAGATTGCATTTTGGTCAACAAAGCTTGTACCATTGATCATCACAACCAAAATAGAAAACAAATCACAGAATCTTTGGAGTTGTTCCTTTGGTGGTAATGTTGTACTTTTCTTGGATTTAAACTATTCAAGAGTAAAAGGACACAAAGTTACATTCACTATGATTATAATTGTAAAACATGTGTGCAAACCTTGGTGTGGCAAGTGACAAATTCTTCTTGTAGATTTTGTAAACCTATCTTATTCTTGATTTGTTCGATTGCAATTAATTGCATGTGGTAAAATGCATTAAATTGTAATTCATGGGTATCAAAACACATATGTGTTGACTTTAATATTTTTCAATTCTTACATATGAATTCAATAATAAAACATTAGAAATATAAGCATTATTAGAATATGGTACTATTGTGCAACTATATGCAATCAATTGGCAAAACATTTTCAATAGCCATTAAAATTTGAAAATATAAAATAATCACAATACATCCCATCTTTCAATCAATTTAATTTCTTTTCATGACACCTATTTAACCAAAATAAAACTAAATCTTGAAAATGCAAGTAATATTAATCACCAATTAATATTAATCACCTTAAGACAAAATGTTCAACCTTGAGACATTTTTAATTTAATTACAACTAGGACAGTTCAAGTCTAAAAACAACTAATTACAATTACAATTGCCAGGTTTTAACTTTTAAATATAACCTTTGGTCTTGATTTTAATATTTTTTAATTGATAGAATTTTTAAAAATTTGATAGACCTCCAAGTTTGGTTCTAAACCAATTACTCAATTTTCCAAAAGAATAAAAAACAAGTCCAGCTCTACCTACCTATTCGTAGCCCAAAATTGAATATTTTCTAGTTGTAACTAGCATTATACAACCAATTAAAGATGGCCACTTGTATCAAATACATGCCAAATCCCACCCAAGGATAAAAAAACCAAAAATTTAAAAAAAAACTTGCATATTTGATACATGTTCTAGAAATTCCACCTATATGTTTAATTCCACCCCCCTTCCCATCTACTTGATTTATTATTCAAAAGAAAACTAATCATTTTTGTTTTACTTGTTTACTATATTTTTTTTCACAAACTAACATGTTTATTCTCACATGGAAAAAATAAAATAAAATAATTAAAATTTACCACTAGAACTTGCATCAAATAGGTTTGGAGACCACATTTAATTCTAAGTAACCACTAGTTCCCAAGTCCAAGTTTGGTTTTGAAGCCAAATTTAGTTTCTTTAAAAAAATAAAATTAAAACCAACCCAAGATATAAGGATAAATAGGAACATATTTTATTATTTTACTTTATGATTATATCATTTTTAATGCATTTCAAATTTGATAGATGGATTTTTTTTTGTATCAAAATATTTACATTTTGATTACAATAATTGTATGACATACATGTTGCATTTGGATTGTTTTGAACATGGTTTTGATCATGTGATGTAAAAACATCATTTTTTTCACCAAATGAATTGTTATAAAAATCAATACAAACATCATGAACATTATGAAATATATATTTCATATTTTAAATAATTTGATCAATTGATTTTTGAAATTTAGCTTGTTGATTTAGAAATATCTAAATATAAAATATAAAATAACACATTTTCAACATATATTCAATTCATCATTATAATTGATCCACAAAAATGAGTTGTTATGTTTTCTTTAATGAATTCTTATGTTTTCATGTTGTTTGAGTATTGAATGCTAGTATGATATATCACTTATGCATGATGACACCCTTGGAAGAATTTTCTAGATGAAATTTATTTTTATTTGGTTCATGTAACATTCTATTTTTAAGTCGTTTGATACAATTTATCATTTGAGATATTGAAAAAGTTAAAGAATTGTGTTGCGTCAAAAAATTATTAACAATTTCATTCATTGTATCATTTGGATTGGTAAGGAAAAGTTGTCATATGTAAGTATTTAATTTTTCATTGCAATGAAAACAATAATGTGATGAGCATGATGATTCCATAAAACCTAAAAATTTATGTATGGTAAGCATTGAAGTTGAATGAAAATTTGATTTAATATAACTTTTAAATTTCAAAACATTATGTGCCAACCATATGGGACAATGATTGGACTAGTTGTATGTGACAAATTATGTAAAAGTCTTATGTATAAAGATTATACAAAATGTATATATTAATTGTATGTGAAAATTATGACAACTATAGGTGCAATTTCATATGTTATAAATATGATAATTATATGCAACAAATGCATATAGTAAATGCATATGATAACTATAATGTGAAACTATATATAAAAAATGGCAATGATATTGTATGACATTATATGTGTTAATTTAACATATAGATTGTAAAAAATAATGAAAACATAATTCATAACAATAAACCAACATATTTTACAACTTGTCATTTGGATTGTAAGTGAACACTTTTTTTATTTAACATTATATATATCTTTACAAAACTCCAACAAGTTTATATAGATTCTATATAAAAATCTACTAATAGATTCAAAGAATTTGACATTTTGTTATTTATGAACTTTTCATTTGGCATCACTTTTACTTTCTCCATTTCTTGATTATCCTCCAATTTTAAATCTAATGCAACATTTAATTATACATGAATTAAAGACATTTATGATTGACTTGAATTGGGAACATCCAAAGCCAATGGGTATGGAGGAAGATCAATCATCATTATAACACTTGAATTTTGTTGGAACCTATTGATAAATGAAATTGGTGTTAAGAAAAATGTATTTTCAATTCAAAGAAAAGATAAAAGTTTGATTTGTTGCCCTTTTTAACTCTTAAGAAATAGCCTTTTCTCCATATGCACAAAAGCCTCTAGCCATTGCCCTTTATAAAAAAATCACTAGAATAATTTATAATGTTGCAATAACGATTTTTCTACAAATAAAACCAACTTTTTCATCTCGTGCTTTAAACGACAAACATTGCAAGAATACTTTTTAAAGTATTGCAAGAATGTCTCCCAAATTGCATGCAACACAAATCTATTTAGTGGAGTTGTTAATAGACTAATAACAAACAAGAATACCAAAAATTGGCATAATCAAACATGTTCTTCAAAATACAACCATGATAATTTTCATATAAATTGGCATTAAATGTAAAAGTCAAAGTGGTTACTTTGGAAGAACATTATACCTTTCTAGTTGGTGGAGTAGACCAATTTATTTTAGAATGAACATTTTGTAAATGTTAACTTGTATCTTCATCAACCACAATTGATAAAATGGGGTGAGAATCACATTTCAAGAAGTGATCTCCAAAGCTTGTTGTCACAATATCTTTTAACAACACTTTTTACAAACTACCTTACATTGTAAGACCTAACAAGTTCATCATATTCTCTATGATTATGAACTTCAAGTGAAACAATGTCCCAATCACATTATAGGAATCCATTAACAATTTATAATTGATATGTCTTGTTACAATTTCCTCTAATTATTACCATTATTGTTGCAATGGTGGCTTTAGCCCAATTTCATGTGATTGTTTATGAAATTCTAATATAATATAAACATGATAGAATTTGGGTTGGACATTAATTTCAAGTGTTGACATGTTAAACACATAAGTAATGAACAAATGCGTATCACAAAAAAACATGTTTTCCTTTTCAAAACCTTTTGTTGATTTTGGATGAATTCCAAAATTTTCAATTAGAATACAAAACCTCACCTTGAGCTTTTTTTCATGTTGATCCACTAAGGGGAACAAAACATTAACTATAGTTGTATTATACATTTATACATCAAGAATATGACAATGCTGGTATAAGCATTGACAATTATCTTTATTAGGATAAATTTTGTCCTATGTACCATATCCTGACAAAACCTTTCTTTCAAATGCAACATCTTTAATACCGTTGTGTAAATCAACAATATTCACCACGATTCTATTGCATTTCATTTGAACTAAAGTTCGTTTGAAAAAGTTTAAATGATGAATGGACTTGATGAATGAATATATCCAAAGAACTAAAAAATGAATGTAATATGGTGCATAATTAGTTCCATTTCATAGTTATTAGTGTGGCCTATGCCGTTGAAACAAATGTTATCACGTCATCCACTAATTTTTCCTTTCAAAACCTGGTTTTTAAAAATTTATTTGAATTTTCAACAATAGAAATCACTTCAAAATCAATATTTGCCACATTCTGAATCCAAATCTTACCAAATAAATTCCATTAAATCCTACTTAGAAAGACCTTTCCAACAACCCGAAAGGCACATTCCAATTCCTCCAAAAATTTTAACTACGATTTAATTTCATTTTCAATGAAAAAATCATTCAATATTCAAGAACTTTTGCATTGCAAGTCCAAATGTCATGGAACCAAGCCCATGCACCCCTCCTCGTTGAGAGCTTTCCAAAGACACCAAGAACAAGATCTAAAGCATCTAAGTTCGATGGATCTGATAACTACAAAACAAAACAAAACAAACTACCTTCCTTCATAGATAGACTGAAAAAATCTTGTTTTTTTTAGAAATCATTTTTTGAAGTATTTTAATCCTATTTCAAAAGTAAGGAAAACCATGTGAAGTTTTTACAATTTAGTGATTTTTTTTCTTTTCTAATTCATTTAAAGCAACTTGGCTCATCATACAATGATTTTATAATTAATAAATTATGGCAAGTTTAACTTGGCAATGGTTCAAATGTGAACACTTAATGAACATCTCACAAAATGTGAGATTGAATGAAAATTAATACCTTCATTTATAGGCATGTCCATGTTTGTTATTTGTTTCCTCATGTTGACATCTTAAAATGTCTTCTAAATGAGGTTCACAACAATATTATCATGTGACTCCATTATTTTAACATTTTTTCTCCATAATTTGATGATTGACCTAGAAAGATGTTTGCATGTGTTCAATGTCTATAATAGTTTTCTTATGTGACCCTATTTAGGTCCAAAAAATAGGAAAGGAAAAAAAGGGGTAGCTCTTATGATTATCAATAAGAAGAACTAAAGGGGGGAGACAAGAGGATCTTTTCACAGGAAAAGAAACTTAGTTTAATCTTATAACTTTTTGTTAGCTAGTGATTTTCATCTCATGAATACATTGTACAAAATTACGATGAATAAAATATAAACATTAGATAATAACACATTGCTCACCCTTTTCCTCTTCATAAACACTTTGTTTATTTCAAATCTTGACACATAGTCTCTACACCCTATAGGGTAGAGCCAACAAACAAGTACTTCATTTCATTGCATCCGAACTCTACCTTTTATGGCATGTTCAAATTTCAAGTTACAAACTTCCTTAATTGAATCTAGAACTTTTCATCTAGATGCATGCACTTCTATTTAACATGCCCATCTATCATATGGAACATCATTAACATAATATTGGAGATCTCACTCACATATTGGGTCAAGTTTGAAGCAAAATCTTATGCTCAAATCCTACATCAATGTTTAATCTTTTCCTTATGAGCAAAACTTACAAAATACCTTAATAGATGGATTCCAATTAATCATTTTTTTGGGTGAAAAATCACCAAATGGTCACATTGCTTGAAATTAGCAAAAATTCCTTTTTCTTCAAAAAGAATTCACCAAACTTTGCCTTATTTGTTTGTGGGGGGCAAATGGCATCACAAGTCTATATACTAGCAACAAGATTAATGGTCATGTACAAAAGTGTTGCCATTAAAGGAAAAATCTATTTGGTTCTATCTAGGGATACTCATCAATGTTGTTACAATACAAAGATGAACAAAAAAAAAAAAAAGGATCAATTCCAGTCCTTGTCGAATTGCTAAAAGTGGATCATAAAGAAAAAGATTATTACAATTATACAAATTCACATATAGACTTACTATCAATTGTTCAACCTACCAACAATTTCAACATGACCTTTCAAAAACCTCATTTGGAAATCAATCATCATGATCGACAAAAAATTCCCATCAATGATACTAAATATTACAATCATAGCATTGAAACAATGCATATTTCATTACATGAACATTATTGTTTTTGATATCAACATCGGTTAATTGTACCATTGGCCCAATATATTATTACTAAAAAGTTTCATACGTAAGATGCCTTCACACTTAGTGTTAGGACCTCTAGTGATAGGAGTCTTAATGCTTAATTAACCATTAACAAAATGTCATGTGACATTTATGTAATTATCTCCCTAGTGCTAACTAGTGTCAAAGGTGCATTCACACAATGGCGTAATGTTATCATTTCTTAATTAAAAAGTTTTAAAATATTCACCTTTAGCCGTCATGATTTACTACTCACATTTGGAATCATGTGTTAATCAAGAAATTCTCGAATGTTCAATCAAGTTAGAGTGATATTACCCAATACAACTTGATATTAACACCAAGATAACAGCAAACATCCAATGACACCTAGTTTATGTAGCATTGTTAGTGTGAATTGGTGACTAACCTTGTATTTCTTCACACCGACTTAAATTGCATTTAACAAGAAGTGTGATTGGTGCTTTAGTCAAATTGAAAGGTAGTCCTCAAGCACATAATTCTGTATCAAATCCCTCAACAATCACAACATTGAACAATGTTTCAAGCATAAGGTGTATGTATACAAGGCTAGATCAACAGCAAAAGAAACTTTACTAAATCCACAAACTATCCATCACAATACAATAATGTGTATCATCCATTCATAGATGGTAAGGTAGTTATAGAAGTAGAGATGTTGGCAGACTGCCTGAGACTATTGACTACATGGAAACTTTCCTTGTGCTGATGACTGTGTCTCCTTCTACTATTCTTGGTGTCTCTAGTCTTTAAGGACATTTCAGGGAACTGTCAAAAAAGCAAAATCCATGTTGATGAAACATTCCTTGACATACCATTCTTTTAGACGAGTCATGGCAGCATGGAACAGGTTATGGATAACTTAGCTTCTTACAGTGCAAACAAGTCAAGGTAATTCATTGGACCATACACAATTGATCACCAACATAAGAACAAGAAGGTACCTCAAAATGATCCACCACTGACTCTGCAGCACCAAGGCAGTGGGTTTTGTTACCCTGCTGTGACCATAAACCCTGAACCTACAGATTTTTAAGAGCCATGCATCCAAGAAGTAGAAACCCAAGGTTCAATTTGAATGAATCTGAAATACAAGTGATAGAAGCTTCTTTGCCAAAACCTACAATGTTTTGTCATCCTCTTACCATCTTGCTGTGCCTATCCTCCAAGAAAGGCTAGAGTAGATTAATCATCGGAGGACAAAATTGGAACAGACAAAGCAAAGCTCACCTGTGTAAAATAAGGTTGTGTTGACAAGTGCCAATCTTGTCTGTCTAGTCCCCATGTTATGGGGAGGGCTTCTTTAACCTTTCATCCTGAGTTCTGAGTAAGTGGTGATGTCACTGGCCTGGTCATAACTTTCAGCTCGTTCATAATTTCAGAGAATGTTGGTCTCTGTCTTGGGTCCCTGATAACCCACCACCGCCACCAACACAACATTCACTTCACATACTACTGTAGAACTGCACCCACACCTGGGACTACCAAGGCTGTATGTGGCCATAAAAGTGCTATTGCAGGATGACTGGAGTGCATGGTCTTACTAGCTACAATATTCACGAGTACAAGCATAAGCTTTGCAGACACAGGAAAAGCATAATACATACATGCGCCAACATGCTTGTATGATATTGGCAACTGCTGGATCAACATCCTCAGGAATGGGAAGCCTTCGGTGCTGGAAGCCAACAACACCTACAACCTGAAACCCATGTGCATGGATAGCAACTCTGTGAAATCAATAGACAGACACACAAGGCCATTGCAAAAACTCACTTGAACCACTCTCAGAAAATCCACAGGATACCCAAACAGACAAGGGCTTATACCTGAATAGGATTCATGCCAGCCCATGGTTGTTGAAGAGTTGAAAGCTCCCACAAAATTACTCCAAAACTATACACATCTGACCTGCATCCACACAGGTGGTTCAGGAAGCTATACTTAGCAATCATGCCAACCAACATTTTTCTGGTCCAGTCTACAGAGTATAGGGCTGCGAAGTCCAATGAGCTATGTGTAACTGCCATTTCAAAGACATCTATTGTCAACAGTTTCCACCTCCATTCAGCTCCAGAGCCACAAAGCATCAACCGAACATTATGCTCAGTGCTGGATATTTAAGGAGTTGTTCCATGTCAGACACGCAAATTGCAAGTGATTTAAGTTTGAACAAGAAACAGTGTCACCCACTTCTCATCAGAGAGCTCATTTCGAAGGACTTCAGGTGCCATCCACTCAGGCTGCATGATAAAACACCAGTGTCAAAACTCTGGTTGCTACTCACTAGTCCCTGCCTTACACAATTGCCATCCAGGCTTGATGACATTCCTACCCTAATACTCAGTCATCAGTGGACAAACAATGACAGACAACTAGAAGGTGGCATTCACATGTTTCCCTACATATCACAATGGCCATGGACATTTGTTATTCACAAAAGCTCAGTGGGATACTGAGAAGGCATACAAATGGAGTGACAGAGAAGTAGAGGTATCAAAATATTACTGTTCCTGCACTTGACTTCGAAGACAAGAATGCATTGTGTTTGAGCCGAGACAATCCAAAGTCACAGACCTGCACAAAACCCTCACTGTCAGCTGCTTACCAACATTCTTTGCCTTCCCTCTTCACAGACTCACAAAGGATGAAGTCTACAAGGACAAGTGGTGCTTCATTAAGAAACTGCTCCCAAGGACTAATGTTTCAATTGCTGAAGTCAAAGCTGCACCTTAGCTTGCTGAAAGCACTGACCTTAACAGTCCAGTTCTTGTCAACTAGCAAATTTGGGGATTTCAGATCCCTGTGTACCACAGGCGGTGAGCTGCGATGCAAGTAATTCATTCCCTTTGCCTGCAAACACAAAATAAACGCTCAAACCTATGATTCCAACACACAAAATTCACTGTAACCCAATGACCAACATGCTCAGTATCCATTCAGGACGCTGTCAACAGTCTCAAGGATAGCACTAAACAAGATTCTTGCGCCAGACAACCAGGTCTCTGAATAGGCATTGCCTCCTCCAACCCCTGTATGTACATCTAACAGGAACTCACCACATCCAATGCCATGCGGAGCCGTCTTTTCTCATCTAACTCCCGATTTGGCCTATGCAGCAACCTATACAGACTCCCTCTGCACACCAATCACAAGGCAAATAGTTGCTTCAATTGATGAAAGCAAAGTTGGAAACCATGCAGATATTGTGTATTATTGATCCACCCAGCTGCTGCAATTGTAATACTGTAACCCATTAAAGCCAATCTGGTTTTCATGAAGCTTTGGAACACGCCATCCCTGTAGTAGTAAAGAACATGTGTGATCCATACATGGCAAGAAAATCACCTTGGGCAGAATTCAGTGATAATGGATAGGTTGGGAGGATGTGTAACAGCTCCCATAAAGAGAACAACGTTGGGGTGTCGTAATCGCTGCATAATGGCCACCTACAGTCAAGATGCAGGATGCAAATCAGCACATATCTCACAGACACATTTTTGATAGTATGCAATGATCACAGAGCAACAATTTGCACATGACCACACATGTGAAGGTGAAGTTGACATGGAGGGATACGACAAACACACCTCAGCCTTGAACTCCTCAATTGCTTCAGCTTTCACATGTTGATCTAGAAACACTTTCACAGCCACATCCTGCCACCAAAAAAGCAGATAAGCATATGTATACATGTAAAATTAAGCATCTCCTAACATGAGAGAAATTGCACTGCTTATTCTTTGCCTGCCATCACCTTGATAGACTACCAACCCCAACTCAATTAGAGCCAAGACAATAAACAAAGAGAGCCACAAGGCAAGCAGGCCACTTCAAAACTTTGAGGAACACAATCATTTCTCTAACTCACCGAGCCTTGCCAGTCGGCGCGGTAAACCTTTCCATAGGAGCCTGCATCATAATCCACGAGTCACATGTCACTGTACACAAGCTACACTGTGAACCTGGAATCAGAGCCCACAACCCTCATTCACAAGCTTCAGATCAACACCAACTTCAGCCACTCAGCAAGGTCTATGAAACAAATGCAGGCTAGTCAATCTGACCCACACTGTTTGTCCCCTTCTGAATTTCCCATAAAGGTAAACAAAATGCTGAAGAACAGAATCAGAGCATACACACCTTGTCCTATTGGCTCCCCAATGATCAAATCCTCCCAAGGAATCTCATACTCCTTTGCAAATGCCACTGCACGCTCCATCAATTTCTGTCTCGAATACCTACTTGAATCCTCTTCTGGGCTACTTGAGACTCCTTTGTCATTTATTCTGCCAATATCAGCATTCTCTGATTGCCCAGCCATTGACGCATCACCTAATACCCTTCCTTTTGCATTCTCCTGGTTTAAGCCAGATGGTCTTGGATGATAGTCTTCATTGTAACGATTCCCACCTTGCATGCCTCCTCCTCCTCCTGGGGATGCATCATTTGCCTGCTGTGTGGTACTATGTGGAGAGTGTCCATGTCCAACCTTGCCTGAATCAGCTGCTGCAGCTTTGGCAACTGGAACAGAACTACTTGCAGCAAGCTCAGAATTGGGTCTACCTGCGTCTCCCCCACTATTTGAAAGGTCCCGTAACCCAAACTCATCTCGCCAGTTCAGTATGCTACTAGTTGCAAATGAGCTAGGTCGCTCAAATTGCAAAGGGGATGCAATAACAGTGGGTGGTGAAGCTAACCGAGCATCAGGGGCCATTATTTTCCCTGGATTTGCTAAGAGATCAACCATCCACTCCCTGAACAAGAAGGCAAGACCAACTGCTTTAATTAGGAAAAAATGGACTCACAGACTGCTTGCTACAAGAAAACAACACTCACACCATCCAGTATAGACAAAAAGTAGAACCAAAGACCAAGGGAATATGCCTAGGCCTGATACATCTACATTGATTAGCAGTCAAACAAAGGAAGAATTTTGCAATACTAGTACCTGTCATCCCCAACCTTGACAACCACCAGTGCACCCTCTTCCTTGCCACTGAAGGATCTTCCCCGCACAAGGCGACATGGCAACCCAACACTATCAGCCATCACCTGAAAACTACAATACAAGTGTTAGGACATCAGGACCTCCTTTCCAAAATTGCCCAAAAAATACACAACCTGACAGAAGAACCATCATTTATATAGTGCATGAAAGTAGAAAGCAAAAGATTAGACACCCACTACCTTGAAGAGCAAAGCCCTATGTCTACCCAGGCCAGGCCTCAATACTCCAATAGGAAGGACAATGCTGCCTATACGCTGTGTCATCTTGGTTGTGTTGGCATGCCATGCCTCCAGTAACTCATTGTCTGAGGCTGCAGCACCCCCCATGAAATCTGCAACCATCTGAGCCAACCTAGTGGCCAAGTCTAAAACTTCCTGGCAATCATATGCAAGACCCACAGCCTTGTCCTCCAAGTCCCGAAGATCTGGGTCATCATTTCTATCTACCAACACAACCTCAAATGATTCTGACGTGTTGACACTCTGCAGTGCTGCCAATGGAGGTATCCGACCAAGCTCATTATTATCAGTGCACATAGACCACACATAAGGGCTCATGCCCCAAACTTCATAGAAGCCATCCTCAATACGATCATCATAGCCCAGGCAGTTGCTCACCTGCCATACCATCACATCCAAATCACAATGCCGCCATGAATGGTAAGTCTCCAGCAAAGAATAGTATCATGAAAACAGTGAAACCTTATGACACAGAATACAGGGCAAAGCACTCACCCAAAATCGGTAAGCAGTTGCCTCTACAGTGTGGACACCTGGCATCTTTCTTGTGTTTCCATGTAGACCCCTAGTAGTAGCTGACAAACATGGGTCATCCACTGCTGCTGCTTCCGCTGCAACCCGTAGTGCAATTGCCAACTGGAGTTGGTAGTCTTCCTCAGCTTGCTGGAAGTTCATTGCTCCCACATCACCTGTCCATCTGTTCCTCACAGTAAAGACTTCCTGTGATGCCAACGGTACTGCACTTTCTCTTGATGTCATAGACACTTCAGTCCTAAGTTCTTGCCCCACTGGGTAAGGCCCAGATCCATGGACAGCTGCAACAAGAGGAGGTGACACCCCACCAACACTTTTGGCATCACTCCCTGACTGCAGCTCATTCTTCTGCATTGAATTATGAGATGAACCATTTGGTGTCTGCTGGTGTTCTGGATGATGATCTGGGGACATCAGTTCATGTTCAGAGTCCCAGGAGTTTTGCCTCTTGGGCATGTCATCAGTCTCCCACCTGCTTGCCCTTCCAACCTGGAGCTTCTGAAGAATCTGCTGAACTGAGCTCTGCTCCAGTTTCTATTTCAATTCAACCATTCCCACAATCCAAACACTACCATATTATACACATGGAATCTGCAACTGTAGTAGACCTTGTGAAGCATCTATCTGTAACAGTAACACAATTTAATAGTCCCTAAGAAAAGATTTGCATGAACGTCCAGGGAATTCAGCATAGATCACCACAGAGGAGGTCAGTAAACCCCTATGGACCAAGCAACAAGTGGCAGCTACTGACAGGGCATGTACCGGATCAACACTCCAGGTCACAAAACCTCAATGGACAGAAATTCTTGGCAGACTCCAGGGAATGTAGAATAAGATGATAGTTAAAGCTTGTAAGACTAAGAGTCTCTTCCCAAAGGGTACACAGAGCACAAGACCTCAGAGAGTGCCTGACTCTTTTTCTGGGTACTGCTCCCTCTTGGGACTTGGCTCTACGACTTTGAAGGATACCACTGAAAATCCTTTTTACCAAAAGCCATAAGTAGAATTTGACAAAAACAGTCACAATCAAGTCCAAGTACACAAAAAATGATATTCATTCTCACAATTGGATCGCCAGAGAAGCAAAGCTTGGAAGACAGCAAGCTAGGGATTGTGAGAAACCTGAAAGGTTTCACTTACCAGAAGGCTGCTTCCAGGAGAGTCATCACTAGTCTGAATTGGTGGTGATTCAGAGCCTGCAGCTTTTAACAAGGATGCCCCTGAGGTGCCTCCCTCCACAGCTCCCTCCTCCTTGCCCAAAGAGTTTTGCTTCAAAGTACTACTGCTTTTTGCTGGAGGCAGGGCACTAACATCAATTGCAATGACACCAATGACTTGGTGCTCATCATTGATGATAGGTGTTTTGGTAAACACTCTTTCCAATAAACCACCATCTTTGCGCTTGCATAAGAGAAGGCCCGACCATGACTCCCCATATCTAACACGTGTAAGAACCTCCCATGCACCCTTCCTCAAATTTGGTGGAATGAGGATGTCAACGATGTTCGACCCTAGGACCTCGTCAGCCTTCCATTGGTACAATGACTCTGCACCCTGGTTCCTGCAGCATAGCAACAAACGCTTTAGTTGCATTAGGATTGTGCACTTCCTCCGACTGGACTCAAGGGAAGCAGAATAACTCTGTATCCAAGGAGTGTGTGCATCTTCAGCTGCAAGCTACCACTGCCTCGCTGTCAGAGCTCAACGCTCGTGGTAGGACTACAACAGGAGGCCGAATTCTTTCTCTCTCCCCCTCTAACTATAACACAGACAAACGCCAGGGTACGAAGACAATTGCCATCATCCTTCACTCGGGGATACTCCCTTACATCTGGTCAGACAACAGTGAATAGCATCCAGATTCAATCAGCAGGGTATAACCAGTTGCAAGAACATCCTGAGCCCTACGACCGGCCGCTCTCGGGGTTTGTTCATAATCTTACCAAGATGTGATGTTGCCACGGAGGTCCGTGCACACAACCGCTTGAGCCCGCGACTGCAAAAGTCCCAGTTGATTCTCGCTAGTCGTCCTCGCAAAAGCCTGCCAGAAACTGGCCCTGGTTTGCTGCTGCTGCGGTTGGGCCATCATCATACCTCCACCGGATTCCGACTTCATCAGAAGAGACTCGTTAATCGGCCCCGTGGCGAGTTCCGTCCTGTCCCTGGGCGACGGATCCCCCCGCCACTGCTGTTGCTGGTCGTGCAAGCTCTGGTACTGCACCACGTCCACTCCTCCTCGCGATTCCGTGTCTTTGGGTCCCTGCTTCTCGGATTTGACTCGCGTAAAAACTCTTTCTGCACCTCTGGCTCCCGACAACAAGCTCTCAGCCTCCTCCGCTGCCTTCTTGCGCCAGGACTCCTGTCGTTTGGCCATCGCCAGCGATGAGCTTCGCGCGTGAGCTTCGCATCGTCGTCGCCCTTCCTTCCTCTCATCTCTCCATCTCCGCGTCTCTCTCCCTTCCCACATCCCGAAACGGTTGGTTACCTCGTTTTGGCCTCTCCCGAGGGGCCAGATCCAGGGGCACAACGGGGACCAAAGTTGGTCACCTCGCTTTGGCCTCTGTCCAGGGACAGGATCCAGGGCACACGGGACCCCGGTTGGTTACCTCGTTTTGGCCTCTGCCCAGGGGCCAGATCCAGGGCACACAGGGCCAAGGTTGGTTACCTCGTTTTGGCCTCTGCCCAGGGGCCAGATCTAGGGGCACAAGGGAACACGGTTAGTTACCTCGTTTTGGCCTCTGCTCAGAGGCCAGATCCAGGGCCACAACGGAGCCTCAGTAGCAATATCCCGTTTCACATTCGGCCTTTTCCCATGTGTGTTCTCAAGGGACAAACTGAGAGGCAGATAGATAAGGGTTCCCATCAAATGTGAACACCTTTCGGTTTTTTTGCATCACCAATGTTGCATCAGTTGTTAGGATGCTAGCAAGTGATATTATAATTAAATTTAAAATACAAATATGCATGCATGCATGCATGTATGTATATGTGCATGTATGCATAATTTACATGTATTGTATACATAATATGTCTTTATGTTTACCTAGTATTTAGGCATCAAATGTGAACACATTTCAGATTTTTCACATCATGAGTATGGGTTCATGAAGATGGTTTTGTAATGTTTAGAGCTAATGTGCAAAAGGTAATAAATATTAAATAGTTTTTGTCAATGAAAATTTGACAAAATAAAAATTAAAAATATATAAAAAAAACTAGGGTAATTATTAAGCTCTTGGTATTGAATATTGAACAATTATGTTAACAACAAAAATTTAATAAAATCAAAACTGAAAATTGTAGGAAAACTAGAGCAAGCTTTTGTTATTGTTAGGAATCCATTAACAAGCGAGATTGATTACTTGGGGTTGATTTCATAATTCTTAAATTTAAGGTGGGGAGAGATATTGAGTTTTGGGTCATTTTTATCATTGAAAATTAATTTTAATTATAAAAAAAAAAGTCACATTGGGGCTTTATTTTTAAGGTCTTGTTAAATAAATGAAACAATTTCATAATCTTGTTCACACTTGGGCCAATGGCATATAGCTCACACTAGTCTTAATTCAATTTGAAATACAATTATGTATGTTTGTATGTATATATATATATATATACATAAATTCAAAGGGGTGGGCAATCATAAGGTTAAAAAATGGGTAGAAATTGTTTATGATAATCAATAATTGGGCATTCAATGACATTTTACTTCATGTTATATAGCATGTGCCTTTTGGTTAATAAGGTCACAAAAGGTTTTTAAAAACCCTAGAACCTACCTAGGTGGTATACTAAGCACTTCCAAGATGGGTATTTGATTTCAACCAAAAGGCTTTGGTGAAAGATGATTTCATCCATCATGGATGAGTTTTGTCCATTATGGATGAAAAAAACATTCATAGATTAACTGCTTTTGGTGAACAACAAACTAAATTAAATGAAACATTGTATTTATATAACTAACTACAAGTATTTTAATATATGTTCAATGATTTACATTGTGATACTTAACATCGAAGTATGTAACATGAATAAAAGTCTAGAATGTCAAGGATGAGTTTTGAAAGACAAGACAAAGACTTAAAAGGACATAGTGTGAATTCAACATTTGAGATATAATGATGAAGTGTTTGGAAATGAACATAAATTAGAAGATTTTATTGATGGATAAGATATGATACAAAACTAGATCTTGAAGCAAAAAGTGCATTACATAAATCACAATTTGTATTGAGGAGTTATGCATTCAAGACCTCTTATTTGTACAACCCCATGATGTTCACCAAGTTTATAAAACCTTTCATTACCTTGGCCTTATAAAACCTCATAACTTGGCTTTTAAGAATCCTTTGCCAATTTAACCATTTACATGTTTCTATCATTTCGACAACCTTTAACCTTATATCTTTTTTAAAAATTACATTTAAATTTTTATGAATTGTTATGGTTTGTGACACCATAGGTAAATTATATTGAAAATCATGTTCAAGATAATTTCACCCTTTCAAAAAGCGGAAAAAAAATTCTCATTTTTAATATAATATCTATGAAATTTAAAAAGACACCCAGTTACAAAGAATGGAATATTAATCTAAAAGGGGGGAAATGGGATTCATCATGCAAGTAGTAGTTCCAAGGTTTTTCATTTTTGAAATGTAAAAGTGATTCATCATATCATTAAGAAACAAATAATTGTATAAGTAAGTTAGTAATTAATTAGATTTATGTCACATTTTTTAATTTGAAAGTTTTATGTATTCAAGATTGATGTTGGCATTATAAATTACACACATGTAATGAATAATTTTTTATGAAATAATAACATATAGAATTTTACCACTCAAATTTATACAAATATAATTGGATGGATTTTTTGTAGTGGTATAAATTTTCTAAATATATATATGAACTTAAATATACTCAAGTACATCAAAATGTATAGGAATATAAATTAATGGATCAAAATGTATAAAAATAAGTTTGTATGCAAATAATTCTTCATCCAATTCTATAAAATCAAATGGATTATTTCTACACATATACATTTCCAAAATGAATAAAATTCTACAACAATTCATTTCATCATCAAAATTTATAACCCAACTAGGTAATGTATGTTGTATTCTAAAAATTATGTTTTTCAATAATGTAGAATGAATAATTATAAAACAGATAAATGTAACAAAAAAAATATAAATTCATAAATTTTCTTAAATGTATTATTTTTCTATAGTTTTTTCTTTTATACAATTGTATTTGGATCTAATTTTTCATGCATATGTAGAAATCTAATACCTAGAAAATCAAAATATAGAGAAATATTTTTATACATATACATACAAGTTCTATTGATTTTCTAGTATTTATGTCTCAATTAAATATGTAATATTCATTCATTTTATCATTTGAACCAAAAAGCTTAGTTCCCATAGGGCTATGGAATTTCATATGATTTTAAAAATCATAATTGATATTGAAAAATACTAATTGTTGGACACAAAATTTTAAACTCCCACTTTAATTGATGCATCAAGTTTATTTTATTTTATGAACATATGTGAAGAACATAACAAATTACCTATTCCTAATGTTACCATCCAAAAGCTTCCTCCAATTCACATAGAAATGTATGAAATATTAACAATAATTAATAAATAACTTGAAATGAAAGTTAAAATACATTTTTCTAACTAGAATTTACAATGAATGTTAATGTGATAACATGTTTAGAAAGTCGTAATAAAAAATAAATCATTGGGTGCATGACTCTCCATTCCTATAATCCTCCCATACCATGGAATAATTATAACCTTATATTAGTGGTGTATGTATGACAAGTAATTATGTTAATTATTGCTTCATCAAAAAAGTTGCTTAGAAATTGCATGATCTATTTCATCCAATACAAACAAATGTCACATGCAATACAATGAATGATAATATTAAAATCAACTATGCACATTTGATAAACATGTTAAAAAATTCAAGAATGAAAATGATCTAATATGTTGATATCCAACATTTTTGTGATTCAAATGAAGTTTTGCCTTTTTACCAACAACTAAAATCATGTCAACATGTATAAAAAATTCATTACATTATCAAATTAAGTTTTAAAAGGTAGTGGAAAAAAACTCATGAATTTTTTTTGGTGAGATGAGGCAAAAAAATTTCATCCATTTCATATTGTCATTGTGATGTTAATTGAATAACTTTGCACCAATACTAGACATGGGCATGTACTAGGCTAAACCCATGGTATATAGATTGATGCTAATCCTAGTATTTAAAAACTTGAATGAATTAATATGACTCAATGCAATATTAACTTCATATCAATATTTGCTCGATTGGGACATGAAGTAATATTAGCTTCTATGACAAGGGCAATACTTGTCTCAATGTAAAGTATATACCAACCTCATACTAGCCATTAAAATCTTAATATTGGGCCTTTGGAACTTTAATATTGGGACCTTGAAAGTTGGTATCAATTTTTTTCAAACCAAATAATTCCAATACTAGCATATTCAATTCACAATATGATAAAGCATAATAGATCAATTGTGGTCAAACATACCATGTCACATGGTCTTGATTTGTTTCCCTTTGATATGAAAAGCATGCCATGATTCATAACATGTCAATAATGTTTTTGATTTATATTTATATTTGATTTATCATTTTTTGTTAACGTTTAAATAAATTTATTTATCTCATTACTTTAGATAATATATGGATGGGATCCACTTTGTTTTTTTAATTGGTGAATCCATTCAACACGATAATGTATTATTAAACATGATGGATTTTATTTGTGATGAACTAATTCTTTAAATGGTTATTATGTGATGTCAACATAAATTTATTTAAATGGCTTTTTGGCATGACATTAAATGTTTGATTATAAGGTAGATTGAAATTATGCATTAGAAATTTACTTGAGGGTGATGCATTTCAAATATTTATATTTATAATTAGTTCTAGCTCTTTTTTTGTTTCAAAATCAAAGATTACAATTACAAACTTCTAGTGATTTTAACAAAAACATTTATTTCAAGAAAAATCCATTTCACAATAAACAAAAATTCAAAATTTTCAAAGTAGAAATAGAGGTTAACATATTGAATCCTCAATATTAATTATCACATTCACAACAAAAACATTGAATTATAATTTATACATGTTGTAATTATGTATTAGGCACATGATATAATTTTTTTTTTTACAAAAGCAAATAAATTTTCTAATGTAAGGAATTTTTAAAGAAAAAATAATTCTTTTTGTTTAAATGAAAACTTCATTGATTGATTTGATATGAAAATTAAAATTACATATCTATTTATTGTGGAAGGTAATTTGTTATGTTTTGTTTGTCACATTGAAATCTCCCAAACCATCATGCTTCTTGCCATGCTTTTGGTATCAAATGTGGAAAATGTTAATGAATAGGGGTGTGTTAAGGTGGTTTTAGATATAATGTTTCAACCTACAATGTTAGAGTTATTGAATATCAGGTAATTTTGTGATTGAAAATTCAATAAAATTAAAAATTATTTAAAAATAATAATTAGGGTTCATTCTTAGTAATGTTGGAAAGCCCTCAATGAATTTGGTTTAATGGAGGTGATTTTGTAAATTTTAGACTTAAGGTGTGGGAAATATTGAATTTTGAATAATTTGTTTTCATTATAAATTTATTAAAATGATGTTGTCACAATTCCTTATAGTTAGGGTAATGTTCCCACTTGGGCTAATAACACATGCCATTTTTAACATTATGGAGAATGTTAAAAGGACAATTTTAAAATAATATTAGGTGTAGTCATGTCATTAATAGGAGCCACACCCACACACTTATCTTGGGAATATTTTGATAATATTCCATTTGTAAGTTGAGAAAATCATTAAAACATTTTTATGACCTAAAAATGTTGCATTATTCTATTGTGTAAATATATGTTTAAAGAATCTACCCCAAAATATGTCATGTTTAAATAATCTTTCCAAAAATAAAATTTTTTATAATATTTAATGAATTTTTTGAGTATTCTATTTTCAAATTACCAAATTGATTATCAAATCTCACCTCTTTGATGATTTGGTATTGATATTTGATAATCTAACTATTTGCAACTTTCAAATTAGTATTTAAAACTTAGATTATTAAATGTTTTCATCAAAAAAATTTCATATTTTTAAGGCTCTTTTGAAAAGATCACCACTTGAAGATTCTAATGTGAGTTTTAAAAAATTTGTACATAGTTTGTAGGAATATTGAAATATTATTTACAATTTTTTTAAATCTTAAAACTCTTTATGTTTGATTCTATTGCCAATTAATTTTATTACATAACCTTTTCATCTATTTGATCACTCCCACTATTTATTACCTTTGCAATAGAAATTTGGTTGAGATTCATGCAAAATTGAACCCTTTTTTGGCATGTATGAAATTCATTTCAATAATGTCTCTTTTTCTTCAAATGTTTTCATATTTTTAGTTATGCCTTATTACAAAAGTTCGCAAAATTGTTCTACCAAAATATTTTTCCTAGCTTTATAGAAAGAATGGAGTAACAAAGGAAACGTGAATTAATATGAGATTAACAAGGGAAGTACATAATTACAAAGATTGATTAGTGGGGAAGCATGTAAGGGATTAAACTTATGAACAACATGAAATAAGATGGGATTAATAGGCAAAACATGGAATTGCAACGATTAATTCATGGGGCAACATTTATAAGATCAAGGTACATGGTTGTTTAAGACGTTGGCCAATACCACTTGAGCCATTTCAACCAATCAATGCCTTTTCATCATATTGGCCCTTCTATTTGCCTTTCATAGTATCATCTTTTACATTAATTATGTCTTTTAGAGCTTTGATGAAGGTTTTTGAAAAGACTTATCTCTTAGAACATTGAACATGAAGACATTTGGGCCAATGTTTAAACCTATGGTGCAAGAGTTATTGAGTATTGCCAAAGAAATTTTGATAAAATAAAATTTATTTTTTAAAAGGAAATTGGGGTACATTCTTATATTGTTTGATGAGTTCACAATTGAGCTAATGACACAAGCCACTCTAGTTCATTTTCATTAAGGAAGGTAATTTGTTTGTCACATTCATGAGATGTCCCAAACCATGGTGCCTCTCACCATGCTCTTGGTGACATTGGAAAACCCTTGATGAATAGAAATGCACACATGTAGTTTTGTAATGTTTAGGCTATGGTGCAAGAGTCAATTGAATATTGAAAAATAATTTTGTCATTAAAAACTCAACAAAATTATAATAAAATATTTATGAAAGGAAAAATTAGTTAGGTAACAAGTTATCACTTGGGCCAATGGTAGAGGCCAAATTATACACAAGATATATGCAAATAAATGCAAAATGTTGATGAACTATTAGCAGTTAAAGATTTTTTTTACAAATTTTAACTAACTTTTTCTCAAAATGAAAATTTCATGGATTTTGATATGTTTTATTTGTTGCATTATAAGCAGGCCCATTGAATATATATTTTTTAAACACAAACACTATGAAAAAATAAGGGATTTGTAACTGGGCTTGTAATTATTATTTTGAGTTGTAATGATCATTGACACATCAAATATTTTTACAATGTGAAATGAATTATCAAATTTGCATTGGACACATTTCATTGTATATGGAAATGCATATATTTATTAAAAATATGTGCAACTCTTTGGAACTTTGTGCAACAAAGGTGTTCACATAGGTTTTTCACACAAACTGTTTACAAGTGAATTTTCAGTCATCCATCGATAAACAAATCTATTGACGTCCATTGTAACCAACTTGTAACTAATTCATTATTGAATTATTATTTTTTTGTCATTAATGGATTTTTCCAATAGCATTATGTTACAACTTAAATTCAATTAGTTTAGTTTGATTTGAAATTGTCATATATCAATTTGTTGATGGAATTATTTTTTAATAAATGTCTATTTATGGATGGTTTTATTTTGTGCATGTTGTAATTGATGATAATAATTTTTCTTTGTGAAACACATTCCATTGCATATTATTAAATAATGAAAAGCATTTTTTGCCGATAATATAATTGTATATATTAATATTGAATGTTGGAAAATATAATATTCATGTGAACATTTTAATGGGTGATCCATGGTTTCTTTAAATTTTATGTATTGAATTTACATTTCTAATGTTAAATTAAAACATGTTAAAATTATTGCTTTCAAATATTCTATTTAATATTTATTGTTATATAAGGCTAAGAGGTCCATTTTGTTTCTATTCAAAAGTTGGGCTACATCTTGATAACTGCCAAATGTGGAATGATGCTTGCATATCAATGTAAAAGTAACTTCACAATGTGAAATTCTAATTTGATATTGATATTTTAAATCTAAGGCAAAATCTTTTACAACTATAATTCAAAACTAACAAATAACATACATATAGTCTACATATAATTTCAACTATAATGGAACTTACAAACAACAAACATATAGTGTCATCATTAATTTATCATTGAAATGAAATATAAACAACACATGCCATAGCCATACAATGACTAAACTATAAGTTTTACATTTACAAAAAACCATCTAAATTCAAAATAAAATGTCAACTAAAATTGCAGTACATTGGTTTTGAATTTTGTTACATGTATATGTAAAGTTATTTTTGTTTCCAATGTCTTAACATAAAAATCTATGAAACTTGGATGCTTTGGTACTTGCACCATCAAAAGTTCATAATCAATTATTCATTTTAGTTGTGTAAAAACTAACAACCTAACAACATAATATTCTTAATCCCAAAAATAATGAATGATATTGCAAATGCACAAAACAATATTTTGAATATTTTCATTCATTACACACACAAAAAAGGATGTTATAACTTCACATAATTATCAAGAATAAGATTTTGATGGTTCATTCAAATAAATGAGTAAATATTTTTTTCTCAAACAAAAAAATGAACACAAAATTAAATGTTTTCATTGCAAGTTATCAAATGATTCATAAATAAATGAAACTTGAACATTTCATTATTTGAACTAATAACCAAAAATGCAAAAGAATGTTGTATAACATTTCTTTTAGTTGCTTCACAAGAAACCAACTTAAATTTAAAGAGAACAACCATCTCCTTATCCATCATTTACATTTTTTGACATTTGTCACAAATGCATAATAACTGTAGATGTAAATCCCATAATTTACTCAGAACTACAACCATTTGTCACATGCCCTTGTATATCCAAATTTGTGTAAGTAATTGAAATTTAATTATACATCAATTGCATAGACATATAGTTGCATGGTAGTATGGTCTTAGTGAACAATTTTTTTCATACTTCAAATCAAAAGAGTTTGAGATTTATTATGGAGGATTTCCATGTACAAATTAGTAATACATTGGTGTTTCCATTGTTTGAATCTCATTTCAAAATTACATTTTCCATTAGTTATCTAGTGTATAGTTGATATGATATATATTCTAGGTTGCAACAAAGTTGATGGCTAGTCATATCATAATTGAATTACAATTTTACAATAATGGAACAGTAATGTCTATATAGTGATAAACTAATTTGATAACTAGTTGTATTATAAGGAACAACATAATTGAATATGCTAACTAATCATTGTCATGGCATTAACTGGTGATTATCACGGTGGCAATGCATACATGTGGCATAATCGTATGTGTTAAGATGGTGGCAATGCATACATGTGACATAATTGTATGTGTTAAGACTCTACAGTTGTTGTAGGGTAGGTGCTTTTGATGATTCTTGTGAATCTTGCCCACAAAATCAAAATGTGTTGAGCACAATCATATATATGAGATGTATTTAAACCTTGTATATTACATGAGGTGTTAGGGTTTAGGGTTTAGGTGTCCACTTAATTTGCAACTAATTTAACTATCATAAAATTTATGAATTTCTAATATGACATTCTATTTTTAAATGTCGCATGTTTTCATAGAACAAATGCAACATAACTGCATAGTAGTTGCATCAAACGTCGTCTATTTGCAAGGTAATGAGATTTCTCATTACAAACATGATTTCTCATAGTGAAATAAATATATGACTTTGATGGTTTAAAAAAAAATAATGACTTGAGGATTCTTGTTGTCTCGTGCACTACAAATTGTTCTAGTAACCCCAATTGTGTTTATGGTGAAAATATGTGAATTGTACAAAATTTCCAAGACAAATTCTTAAATTAAACTTCCAAGAAAATTTGGTGTTTTGGCAAAAGTGTCAAATTTTCAATAATTGTTTTTCTCCTATTTGAGTGCAAAATGGGAGAAGTTTGTGAAAGGTGTGAAAAGGGTTTTAGTTATGGAGTCCTAAGGTACCAATTAGTGTTGGGTGGGCAAATTTATTGTTCACATATACCCATGGGTATATAAAAAGGTAAATGTTTACCTTACCCATTCGACAATTTTTTAATTACCCTTTGATTACCTTACCCAAGTTGTAAATAATTTTTATATACCTAACATTTATTTTATTCATTTGATATATATATTCAGATTTACCCTTACCCGGGCTGAGAACCTTTCAACTAGGTTTGAGAATTTTCATTTTTATCCGCATATACCCGCATGGTAAACTTTGGAAATTAAAAAAAGAAAAAAAACCAACCCTTATTCGAATCGATTTTTGGAGCCCCGTATACCCTTACCCGGAGGATATACTCAAATCAAAATACCCGCCCAACCGTGCGACCGACCTGGTGCTTCCCGCTCCCGCGTGCTGAGGGCGCGCACCCCGCGTTATGATTCCGCGATCTAGGGTGCTGCATCGAAGCGTGAAGACGAGGAAATGCGACAGCGGAAATCAGAGCGAAGCAAGAGAAGTTTGTTGCGCACACGCTAGTACAAAAAAATTGTGTGTTTTCAAGCAAGGAGTTTGCGCAATTGGGGTCTTTTAGGGCAATGGGGGGGGGGTCGTTCTCTCTGTATGTCTCCCTCGCTGGGATTGATGATGGGTTTTGGGATTTCTTGGAAAGATTTGTCTGAGATTGGATGAGCTTGTTTGTTTTGAAAGAAAGGAAAAAAAAGGGACGCTCTCAAGAGGTTTTTTTGGGTTGCAAAAATGGCAAGCAAGAACGCCGGTTTTGCTCCAGGGAAGATGATCATGGGGGTTTTGTCCAACAGGGTGAGCAAGAGCCAAGTTCTTCCTGGTGACCACATCTACTCGTGGCGTTCTGCTTATACGTATGCGCACCATGGTTCGTGTTCTTTACCTCCTCTTTGTTGGCCGCACTATGACAATTGGTTGAAAAGAAATTGGCCGAAGCAATAATGCAAAATGTGTGTGTGTGTGTGTGTTTTTTTGTTTCTTGTGTGATTTACAGGCATATATGCAGGAGATGACCAAGTCATTCATTTTACACGGGGCCGAGATGAGGAACTGGGCACAGGCACAATCTTCGACGTGTTTCTAGTGAGCTCAAGGCCAACAGCAAGTTTTGAGATGTGTGAAAAGTGTGGAATGCAAGCAAACAGTAGTGGTGTACTCCTCTCTTGCCTGGACTGCTTTCTCCTTGGAGGTCCTCTTTACCGCTTTGAATATGATATTGATCCAGTGACGTTTCTGCTCAAAGCACGGGGTGGCACATGCACGTTCGCCCTATCTGATGACAAAGAGCTTGTGCTGCACCGAGCGAAGTATTTGCTTGACAATGGGTTTGGTTGTTATCACATCTTCCACAACAACTGTGAAGACTTTGCCATCTATTGCAAGACAGGTCTATTGGTGGTGGATCGCAACATGATCGGTCGCAGTGGACAAGCCGCATCATTTCTTGGGGCTCCCCTGGCTGCAGTGGTCTCATCTCCCTTGCGCTTTGTTATGACAAGTCCATGGGGATTTGCAGCTGTGACTGTTGGTGTGTATTGTTTCAGCCGGTATGCAGCTGATATTGGAGTTCGCAGAGATGTGGCCAAGGTTGCAGTCGAAGATTTGGCTGTCCACGTTGGCTCGTCCACAGTAGCAGAGCAACCCAATGCCACAATAGCAGAGCAACCCAATGTGACAGCATGACTGCCTTGTCCAGAGATCAATTTATCTGCTGTGAATAATAGCCCTTCTAGGAGTTAGTAAGTATTGGCTTCCACGCATTTTGTCCATCTAGTGTTTGATTCTTCTTGCAGTTCCATCTCTTGGAATATTCTTCATTGTTGTAGAAGTTGCAGGTATTATGAAAGGTGCTCATTTCACATCTACACCATTCTGGAATGCAGAAGGATATTGAAAAAAACAAATTTCTCACTAGGGTGCGGTAGTAGGCAGTTCATGGATGAGTTCATCATCTTGAATTCATATGAGATGTGTATGAGATATTGCACATGTACATAGGAGGCACAAACTTTTGGGCAAGTGTGTTAGGTAATAGTCTAGAATCAAATTTCTTTTGCAAGCAGCTTGGTTATATGTTACATGTCATGTTCTTTTCTTCATTTCAGTACTACTAAATGGATGCTGTAGCTCCTGTTATTGTTCTTTAGATTGGAGGACACAAAAGCCTTTAAACTTCACATCAGAAACCAATTTGTTCCATTTTGCTCTGCTGGCTTGGTGGGTAATATGTCTTTGGTGCATTTAACCTCGGGGTCCACTTTTGACTAATGGAATCTCTCTTGGTTAATTTTTCCTTTCAGTTTGGTGGTTCCCCTGTGTTCTCTGTAAGATGCTAAATCTCTTGATCCCCTTATGCTAGTTTTGTAACTAGTCGTATTGTCTGAATCTCCTCCACTTAATGTGCAAAAACAAATAGAAATTAGCTCAAATTCTGTGAGACAGTATGTTCCATGTCCTTGGTATCATTTGAGCCACAAACCCTATCTAGAAGCAATGATGATATGCCACTCCATAGAGTCCGCTGAATCTGTGTTGAAAGAGTGTTTTGGTGTGCTACTGTCAACTTCATGTGGTACTCACCAGAATGTGATTCGAATCTTTGACATACTGTGGGGGAAGGTTCACAAAAGGCATTTCTTTTCTGTTGCATGAGTGGGTTGTTTTGCAGATGTGAAAATTTGCTGAAAATGGTGTTGGTTCAAAGGGTTATGGTAAGGTGGAAACCTTGATATTCTTACTGTGTTGCACAGGTGTAACCTATGGCTGATGTTCCAAGCTGTGCATCTCAAACCTATGTTCCACAATTATGCCACTGGCAGAGGTGAGGATCAGAACTGAACATTGGTTTGAACTTTGAACATTGATGGCACCTGCAGTAAATAGAGAGCGAGGGACCATGTGGAGTATTGACAGAACTCTTTGGCTTGTGGGATCCCAGTGGAGAAGGTGTTGACAATCCATCTTCTAGGAGTTTAAGAGCTCAAGAAGTTAGTGGCCTTGCTTAATATGATCATAATCATCTTGCCTTGACGAACAAAACCTGACATGTTGGTGACCTTGAATATATAACATGTTCTTGAAGCCGTCTTGGTTTCAAAGATTTCATGACATCAGTATGAACATATTGTATGGGTTTTGTTTATACAAATAAGAATGTTAAGTTGAATGGTTTTGTGGGACTAAAATTGAATTATTTGTTCCATAGATAGGGAACTATGTCTTCATAGAAACCATAACCAAATTTAATATCAAGCTTTTGTATTGCACATGTTAATATATAGACATTTTCTCAAGACTTGAGAATCATTCAACGAACAAGGTAAACCCATAGACACATATGTGAACATGATCTTATTGCAATCTAGCTTTGTGTAAGCTACAATGTAGTAGCCAATTGTTTTGAGATAACAATAAAGCAATAGTTTATGCAAGCCCCAATGGACTTTGCTATAGCAATGCGGGTTCCATAAATGGTTCTTTGAACACAAAGCATTCCACACAAGCTTTTGAATGTAATGTAATGATGTGCTTGCTTGCACTAGTTAACCAACCAATTACAAACTTATACACAACATTCATATCATTCACCTTCTCATGAAGCACCAAAAAAAACATTAGATCTACCAATGTCAAACAATTCATGAATAATTAGAAGATTAACCCCTTGAGCAAGCTGTAAATTATACAAATTATTCAAATTTGAACATGAATAGTTTTACAATATTTAGTGTCTTGTTTTGTAAGCAACAATTTCAATTTCTCGACAATAACAAATAGAATAGCTTAGCTCATCCTAAAATTCTTTACCATCATATTATGTTATGATACATTTAAAAAACTAAGTTGTCATTGTGGGCTTTACCTAGTGACCAAGGTTTGAACTTAGCTACTGAGAGATAATGAATATGCAATGAAAAAGCTACAAAAATTCATTAGGGAAATATGAATTTGTTTACATACTAACATCCCTCCAAGTTCAATAGTCAAATGTTAGCTTGTCTATTAAAAAGATGTATTAAAAAGAAGTTGAAGCAACTCAATGAAAATGATGAAACACCCAATTAAAAGAACATGTTGGTCATCCATGACGACAAGACAAAACCAACATGAAAAAAGTTCAAGGAAAGGAAAAAAAAAAACAGCAAATCAAACTTACAACGAAGAGAATTCACAATGTAACCAAATCGGGTTTGAAACGAGAAACATAAAATTAAAATAATAAAGTAGAATAGTTGAAGACCAAACACTTAAGCATTCAATGTGGATCGGATTCAATGGAAAGGTTTCACTGTTTTTAATGTTTAAACAAAACTTGAACCTCTTTTCTTGGTGCATTTGACACACTAATAATTGTCGAAAATGGATTAAAACTGAGAAAGTTATACCCCCCCACACTAAAAGGGGTTCAGAATTCAAAAAACCAAATCACTGAACATTACAAAGGTCAATTCCCAAACACCTAAAACATTCCTTGTATGTTGCTTTGTTGTAATTAGAGTTCAAATGTGATTTGTAGAACTTCAAATGTCACCTTATAGCATTTTAAATCATTTAAAATGAATAAGAAATAAGAAAGTTACGAGGTTTGAAAGTAAGAAAGGTTCCAAGAGAAAGGAAAAAAACACGTTTTGTAAATTAAAAAGTTCATTTCTCTTCTTGTTATTTTTTCATTCATCTTTTTCCTTTGCATTTCAAAGATGATTTCTAAAGCTTGAAGTAGCACTCCCATAACATTTGAAATCACTCAAAATGAAGCTCATACGATGAAGATGATGAAGATATAAATAATGTTTGGTCATAGGCAAACGATTGGTGATGGGCTGATTTATTCTAACATCAATTCAATTTGATAGAAACATCTAAAGCAAAAATGAAAACAAAAGTGAAATGAAAATAGTAAAATAAATTAGTAGTGAAGCCCAAAGTGAAAAGAAAAAAAAAGAAAAAAATGAAACAATGGAAAAAGCCCATGGAACAAGTTGTGAAATGAAATCAACAAATGTGAACTTCACTAATTAATCCATTCCTTATAAGGATTTCATTTGTGTCACTTTGGTTCTTCATAGAGAGGATGCACCTATCCTATTTGTTGTGATTTTCATATATTAATAAATAAAAAATTTAAGTATGAGAATGTGAAGCTAAATTAATGATTTGTTATTTTTAACTTTTTGACGTGAATATCAATATGGTTAGGGTTAGCATTAACCCATGTTAAAACCTACCACATGGCACAATTTTTTTAACCCTAATGTTAGTACACCTAACACTAAACTTTTTGACTATAGGTGTAAATTTAATATAAGATAAAATTCAATTTCATTTTAATAAGTTACCCCATAACTTGTCCCCTAGGTTTATAGGTTGGACAATACTAATTATTATGTAATCAAAAGATTGCTTGACCTAGCACCTACTAGTACACCATCCTTTCAAACAAGTTATGAGTCACTTGTAGATGAAACACTTAATTGAATTACCAAGTTTCCACCTTGGTGATTTATCTTCTAAATCATCCTATTAAATCCCCTTTCTCTAACAAAAATAATTATTTGTGTAAGTGGATAAATATCATAACTAAACTTATGAACCTTACTAAGGTTTCTTTTTATACTTTTAATTTGTAACACGAATGGCAAAGGCATGTGTGAAGGTAGAGCCTTTATGGCTAGTTTTCAAAAAAATTAATTTGATGTATATGGTTATATAAAATGCAAAAATAAAAGTCAAATTTTGGTGAAGATTTTTGAAATGCAAAGGTTATTTCTGGCTCCTACTTGCACATCTTTATGTACACAAAAAGGTTCCAAACATGTAGAGGCGTTGAGTTTTTAAGCAATTTATATAATTTTCTTATGCAATTAGGCTATTTGGATCATTTGCAAATACAAAACAAACAACCTATTAATCTCTAACATTGAACACCTCACGGGGATTTGAACCCTAGTCCCAAAGACCTTACCCATTGTAGCACAAGGCAACTATAATAGTTGAAATAGTTAGTAAAAATAGTGGAAAAAACTTACATGTCATAAACAACTAGAACCAAAAACATACAAAATTTAAACTATAGCTAAAATATCAACAATCATGCATCAATTCCTACCCTTACCTTGTTTTCATCATTCCAATTTGTCATAGTAGCCTGGAAAGGGAAAAAGTCCTTAATGAAGAAATCTTGTGTGAACATGCATATAACAATGTTCAAATGCCTCGCCAATCAATTCCAAAATTTAGACTTCATAAATGTGAAAGTAGAAAATATCATTTCATCTTCTATGTTGCCAATGACTTGCACAATGGCCAATTCAACAAGCTTCATGAATTCATAAAGATGAACAACTAACAAACTGTTTGTGGCAAGCTAGCACCACAACTTACTGACTAGGTTTTCATCTTTAGGCTTTTCCATGGCCTTAGACATTTATGTCTTCATAGTCATCTTGAAAAGAGAAGACTATAGATCCAATGTCTCCCTTGAAAGTGATTCATAGACCCATGAACTAGATGCATCAAACTATTTGGATGTACAATAATGTTATTTGATCACATTCAAATGAATTGCAAAGGTTGACTCACAATATGGTTATACCAATATTGTGAGTATATGACCACAAGTGCATTCATGAGCTCATGGTTTGGAAACCTCCATTCCAACTCAATGACCAACAAATCACATGTAGTAGTGCATTGGGCTTTCACAACTTTGATAGCTATTTCAAAACCATTGAAGAATGGAAACTAATTAGGGAATCGACATAATGAACTAGATGGGACTATCCCATGATGTGAAAACTCAAATGCTTTATCCCATAATTCAAATCAATCACCTAGTCCTGGGTAATCCTATAAGATGTGTTTGCAACCACGTTTGTGAATTTAGGAAAATTCTCAGGTTAGAAAGAAGTGTTGAAATCATTGTACATTTTGTACAAATCTCCTTGGCAAAGTTTTGAGAGTTATAATGTAATCACACACAAAAACATCTCTGCTTAGTGCAAATTTCATCAGACCATTCATAGATTCCAACATGGGCAAAATACATGGCAAGTTAAAGATCATGTGAATATAACAAAAACTTAGCAAATTGGCCTTGGTTGATTCCAAATTAACATTATCAGTTGCCATCTTAGGAATGAACACCTTATATTCTTTCCCAACCCATTTCAAATGTTGCAACATATTAATCCATCTTGTTTTCACATTTTGCAAAACTTTTAATCCTTCAGTTTCTACAATTTTAGCAAGCTTGGTGAATTCAAGCAATTCAAGATGGCGTTTTGGGGAGGTAGAAAAATACCCATATAATGCTTGAAAGAGGTTCTCCAATGTGGAAACCAAAAACATTATAGACAAACTTTGTACTACAAGGTTCATTCTGTGCGCCGTGCAATGGATCCCAATGAAGTAGGGTGTTTGCTCAGTTTTCATTGAAGTAGTAATTCCAGATCTAATGCCTTGAAATGTGGATGCACCATTAATTCCAAGACACATAAAGCATTGGGCAACTTGATCTTCAAACAAACCACCAAACTTTGGTAAAGCTGCAAAAATTATAGCTTAGATATTAATAATAGTCCCATTAGTTGTTCAAGTGTGAACAAAATAGGCACCCACCTCCAACCCTCCACCACATAACAATGGATGGAAATCCAACTTTGAATATTAATTGTTGTCACTTCATTTATTGAAATTGAAAGAAAGCTTAAAACCATTTTATTTTTTTAGTGGCATTCAATCACTCCAATGTTTCAACAGTTGGTTAGGCACTTTAAGGAATGTAAATAAAGACTACATTTGTTCATGTTTAGTCATGGGCCTTGAAAAAGCAAGTGGAAAATCAATGCAAATTGAACAAGTTTTTTAATTCCTTTCTACCACAACACCTACATCCACCTGTTACACCACATATTGTTTCCCCTTTGCCAGATATAATTATTCATTGATCACATGTTGATTTATTTTCAATGTGTAATATTTTCCCACATCCACACTTGACATAGTTGTAATAGCCTTCCTTTGACCAACATGTTTCCATAATGAGTTTAATTTTGGCATGAGAAGTTTATCACACCAAGAAATCATTGAACAGACTTTGCACTTCACTTCACCCTCCCATCATCACCCACAACAAATTCTACCCAAGGTAATTTAACAACTCAAGTGTCTTGGAATCAACGATTCAATTCATAAACCTTCTTTCATTTTTTATTAGCCTTTGCTTTAACTTTTGCTTGGGCTCGATCAAGGGTGATGTAATCGATTTCATGGATTTGGTTGGAACTAACACCCAAGGTAAGAACCATAAGAACATGGTAAAAAAAAAGGAATTTATGTTTGAAATCCTTAGGAAGTTGTATAGGTGCCATGAATAGAAGTGAAGTGATTGCAAACTTTAAGTTGTAGATAATAAAATAGCATGCACACAAGTAGTAGATTTGATAGGATAGTTGCACATAATCTGTCATAGGTAATGTTGCAAGGTGAAAATAACTAATGTACATGACTTACAAGTGAACAAATGAACAACAATAAAATGCTAGTAGCTTCAAAGTGTGGCAAACATTAGAACTTCTACTAAACCTTAAGATGTAAAACACACAAGCTACTGATGCAAGCACAAATTATGAACAACACAAAAATAAATAAATGTTATAAACCCTAAACAAACAAAAAGAAAGCTTGTGCACAAGTCCAAGTTTCAATGTTGCAAACCTTTAACCCACAATAAAAAATAATTGTAGAAGCTTATTGTTGCATCAAACCTAGGTAAGTGGAGAAACTTGTTGTTGCCACAAGCCCAAGTAAGTGTAGAAGTTTGCTACTACCATAAGCCCGACCTTTAACCCACAATAAAAAACAAGTGCACAACAACCTTGTTGTTGCCACAAGCCCAAGTTTGAATGTTACAAACTTTAAACAAAAAGCAAGTGCACAAAGTTGCCACTACCACAACTTACAAGCTTGGGTCCGACTATTACAAAGTTGTAAACTTGCAACAAAAACAAGCACAAAAGCTTACTATAGCCACACCCACGTCCAATTGCTATAAACCTTAAACAAGAAAATGTTTACACTCAATCTTGTTGTTAAACAAAAAACAAGTGCATAACTTGCTACTACTAGAACTTACAAGTTCGGGTCCAACTGTTGCAAAATTGCAAACCTGCAAAAAAAAACAAGCGCACAAACTTACTGCTACCATGCCCAAATCTGACTGCTGCAAACCCTAAACAAAATAATGTTGTACACAAGTTTAATGCTAACAAAAAATAAGTGTAGAAACTTGATATTGCCACAACTTATAAGCCCGAGTCTAATTGTTGCAAAGTTACAAAGTTGTAACAAAAAACAAGTGGAGAAGTTTGCTACTACCACACTCAAGTTCAACTACTACAAACCTTGAACAAAAAGTGCTTACATATAAGCTTGTTGCTACCACAACTTACAAGCTTAAATTTGGATGTTGCAAACCCTAAACAAAAAACAAGCACAAAAACTTGTTGCTACCACAACTTATAAACCCAAGTTTGAATGTTACAAAGATGTTATAATTCCAAAGAAAAAACAAGTGCACTAACAACTGCAAGCCCAAAATGCAAATGATAAACAAGAAGACAAGATGTTTACTGAATGTGCATTGTGAATTCCTTATCCAAGACTTTAAGCTTTATGGGCATTAGGCTTTGGATGATTCAGAAAAGCTTAAGAATAAAAAATGTATCTTGATTTTCACTGCATAACAACAACTTGATCTCGATTCCCACAATCGATTCCAGAATCTAATCTCTTGAGCCCAAGTTACAATGTCCGGAATCCCAAATTCCTTACTCCAAATCCTAGGAAATAGTTCTCTTGAATCTTGACTCTTCAAGTTTATAGTCCAGTCCAGTGTTCACCATCCTTGTTTAAGTTCTTCAAAATTCAAACCCATCACCCTAGGGCTTAAAGTCTAATGTCGAGCCATCATCCAAAGTTTAGAATCCTTTAACTTCTAACATTCACAAGAGCATTCAAAAGAATGGTGCTTATATAACTTAGTACTTACAAGTTATAACATTCAATCTTTACTTTCTAATTTACTTTCTAAAAATGACGCTTGTACAACTTTTAGCTCTAGCCTCCAAGCCTCCCACTCAATATGCAAGTGCATTAATGATGGCTTGTCAAAGCACGACATGAAAATGTGGCAAAACAATTGTTGGAAAGAGCAAAAGCGAAAGCTCATCAATGACTCTTAATGTTGAAGATCTAGCAAAATCGTAATCCTGAAGTGAAAGAATCCAACGAACCCCTAACCCTAAAATGAAGCAATTTGGTTCACCCATTTTGAAAGGAAGTACCATTTGATAGCAATAGTTTTCATTTCTAGAGGGCCACCCTTGTGAATTGTGCGGTACCTATTTCATGATTGGGCGAAATTAACATATTTATTGCCCTTTTTTTCAACCTTAGGGGTAACAACCCTTTCTAATTGGAAGGTATTTGGTGAAAATTCGTGAATAAAAGAAACATTGAACCTTACTATGCAAGAAAGTAAGTAAGTGAGGTAATTGGTGATTACTAAGTAAGTAGAAGGAATATACAAATCATTAAAGCATCCCCACTAGCATTCTACACAATATGTTTTGGATGAAAAACACTAAAGTTCATGTTGATGAGTAGTAAAATGGATTTGGGTCAATATTCATCTGTAGGATGTTGTGTTTGCAAAAGGCATTGCAGAGTTTAACAATTGTTCTTGATTGAATAGAATGATTGATGTAGGTGATTTATTGTTAGTAGTTTTTCATTTTTTACAATCCCAATTTTCAGGTTTATGGTAAGCAAGCCATCTTATATGTGACAAACACTCTTGAAAGCCCAAATACCAAGTATGGGTGGAGCTGAGCTCTTAGAGTAGCTCCACTAACACAGTGCACATTAATACAAAACAAAAAAAACAAAAGAAAAAACCCCCCATGGTCAGAACCATCACATGGAAGTCAAAAAGGGAAGGCCAAAGAAAGGCCAGAAGACATGCAACCTGCAGGAACCGAAGAAGGGAGAGAGCTAGTCCCTCTCATGGTAGGAAGCAATCTCACCCACATCAATCAGTTGGATGATGCTAAAGAAAAACTTACTAGTTCTGTTAAAAAAAACAAGTTTTGGGTTGGCATATTTGCACATGATGCAGAGCTTGGCAAAAGCCACTATTCTACCTAAACACTTGTTATGAAATGGCTAGTTGATTGATTCATCCCCATTGCACATTGTATCACATATTGCTAATTGACTTGATTGATTAATTGGTCCAACAAGTGTTGAGCTATTACTAATCTCCCATCTTTTACAGTCTATATTTGATGTTTATAGATGAAGCTTGGGAAAAGTTTAACAAATAATCTTGGATGGAGAAATACTGTTGGAGGCCTAAATATTCAACATGGGTGGACTTGCTGTTAATACATGTCTAACCATTGGGGCTAAGCTTAGGGACAAGAATTCATCGACCAGAATGGTTCCTATTCACACACACACCATCCACCTTGCATGGTGCACTGGTGAGTGCTAATTAGGTACATCCCTATGGGAGATAATCAGTACAAAGGTACAAGGACTAAGAGCATCTCCACCGGTGCTCAGTATGTCACTCTGGATAATAAAATTAAATGTCTAAGTGCACTTACACAATACAAAAGCTTGATATTAAATATTGTTAATTGTTTCCTTGATGCCACCCATGGACATGAAAATTGGACATTAAGGTGAGAGGCTATTAAAATGCCACCCCTTAAGCAAAGAATAGTGATCAACCAATTACAACCAGTCGTAACTTTTGCCGGGCCTTGTGGAGAGCGCTGTATTTTGTGTACATTTAAAGGCCCAAACAAAGGTTAGTATTTTGCACTCCTCTTGACTTGGCCTCTCACATGTAATATTTGTGTCAAATAAAAGGGCAACATGTTGAAAGACATGACAAAATAATTTTGAACCAATCAAAAGACAAATAATAGGTAGCATAAACTTTGCTTGTCAAAAGATATATGAAAAAATAAAGTACTTGTAATAAGTTTGTGTTATTCCTTTTTATTAAGCAAAAGTTCAAAGGAACTCCTTCTTCCAAGGCAACCTTGGGAATTTGAACTGTCTTCTCTAGGCCCCATTGTTTGAGCAACTTTTGAGGCTAAAGGGGTGGAATAAGGGTGGAATGGTGACCACAAGAGAAGCAATGAAGAAAAAGTCATTGGAACAATTCAACTATGGCCAAACTTACTTATAATACCCATCCATGAGGTATGAATATGTAAGAGAGGATTCTCTAAGAAGAATGTTGTAAAGAGTGTCTTGCACACTTGGCTTAGGTTGGATACTTGGAATGCTCCAGTAAGGTAGATAGGTCGTTGAGTGAACATTTAAGAAGTCAAAGGAGGTCGAACGTGGAATCCTCATGAACACATTGTTCCTCTACCTCTAAAACTAAAAGAACATTTAGTTTTAATGGCCTCCATCAAGCACTTCCAACATCGTTAAAATTGCTCAATTTGATAAAGTAATGGGAAAGATACAGACTGCCTGGTGTATAGGGTTAGGGTTTCAGAGTTCAGTGATAGGTGAATTAAAGCATACTAGTGTGAACCCCGTGCATAATGCACAGGTGTGTTATTTCAACAATGTTTGGTCCCCCCTCGCCCCGGCGGTTCTTTATATTTTTCCAATTGCTGCTAAACACCGGTTTTCATCAGATCACACTGGGCCAGAGTGATTCATGTGGGATCAAAAGGGTTGTTCAAAAAAATTATATTTCAAAATCTTAAATGAACCCATAATTGTGTGGCTATTGTTGCAAATATTTGGAGTTATTACAATGTTTTGGCTACCAGTCCTCCTTCAAATTCCTGGTGTTTCCCTACACTTAATAAATGACCTTGGGGTCACTGAGTTCATAAGGTCAGGGAAAAGGTACCCCAACTGCCTGACTCCGTCCACGAATTGGTTTATATACCTAAAGTGAACAGACAGCAGAAACTGAGGAGCCGGAGAAGCGTCCTGATGACATAGCGTTCACACGGAAGTAATTTTCCTACTTTTGTCCAGTCAGTCGCGCGTGCCTGCCCGGCCCCCCACCCCCGGCAGCACTCACGTATTGCTGATCCAAAACGGGCTGCCCGCCTGGGCGCCGAGAGCGGTGGCGGCGAAGGGAGAGCTTGGAGAAGAAGGCAAGCTGTTCCCTTGGTTTGCTTGGTGCGGCCTCGTTTATATCTAAACTATCTGGTATATTCAGAGGCCGAGCCGGTTCTGCCATAGAAAACAACACTGGAATTGCCGCCATAGCAGACAATTCCAATTACGCCTGTGGGGACTTAGTCTGTCTGTGTGCAGAACGCCCTGTCACAGACAGACTAAGCGAATTAATAGATTAGATTAGGATTTCAAGTTTCGAACATTTGATCCTTGCATCTTTGCCTTTAGAAAACAATCAAGTTTTGTAAAGCCCTAGTTTGGGCACCCATCACATTTTAAATTATTTAGACTAAAAATGACGAAGATATGATGCTAGAACTAGAGAAAGATCTAGAGCTATTTTTTCAAATTTTTCCTGTGTTTTTTACATTGCTCCTTTATTTCTAACATTCAAAGAACATTTGTAACTTTTTAATTTGCATGTCCAATGACACAAAAATTGCTCAATTTAATTAAAGAATGAGAAAATATTGAAAAACGTTCGATGATAAACAAATGTTCGATGATGAGTGATTCTACCCTAACAAGGTTGGGTAATTCTCTCTTTTCTCAAAAAAGGAAAAAAGATTGACCATATAAGGGTTGGGTTTCCCTTGGGTCTTGGGTGGTGATTTGCAAAAAAATAAAGGAATTGGTTTCGATTCATAACCATGATTCTCAATAAATCAACTTGTCAAAAAACCTTAACTTGAATTACAAGTTCTTTGGAATTATTCCAAAACCTCAAATTGCAGGTTCTTTTAATTTGAATTTTTTTTAAAATGTTGAATTGAAGGTTATAGTAAAATCAAAGAATCACCCAATGGGTTTCTTAAAATTTTATTATTTTTTCATATTGATTTGTGCTTGACATTTTGAATTAATAGATTCACAAGTTTCAAGTGATAAAAAGAGGAGTTGATGATGCTGAAAATTGCAAGAACATGTTGTCCTTTGCAAGATGTGCTGATTTGTGTAAATACTTAAAGATACATACTAGGAACAAATTCAATTTCCCAATTTTTATTTATTTATTTTTGGTTCAAAAACATTGACTTAAATAAGTTTGTGCTCCTTTTATTTTATTTTAGCCCATCAAAAGACAAGTTGAAATTGAACCTGGAAGCTATAAAAAGACCGCCCCCCCAATATATAATAAAACATTGCCCCCCAAAAGACCATTGGGATGGATGCTTCATCAAAAACTCAACTCCAAATCTATTTTAATGAGATTTGAAGGCTGTACTTCATCCAAATAGGGTAACTGAGGCAGAAACTGAAACCCTCCTGGATGGCAAAGTGACAAATTTTGCTATTCCCTGAGTTAATATCATCCATCCATCCATTCATCCATTCATCCATCCCTCATGGTGGACGGGTGGCTGCTGGTCCCCTCTAGGGACGCAGCTAGATGTGGGAAGAATGAAAGCCTCTTGCAATTTGCAAGCTTGCAAATGTGAGAGAAATTCATTCCTGAACAATTTCTCCAGACCTGCACGATCATGTGACTACATTCTTGCTGATGTTATATGTTAACCTGAAGATTCATGTGTCTTTGGTGGAGAAATCAGATTCTGTAGACACTGGAGATTCTTGCTGATATCATGCTGAATCTGAAGAATTTGATTGATCCAAGAAGGACGCATGAATATTCATTGATAGATTGAATCTGCCCGCAGTAGCAGTACAGCAGCAGCAGCAGAATCTCTGAGCCTCCACGGCTAGCTAGCTAACAAGATTTGCTAAAATTAGTTCAATTGCGACGCATGACTCGGCGTGCTGCAGCTTGATCATCTGTACGTCGGCGCGATCTGGGTCGCAGTTCGCGGGTCTAGGAATATCTGTATGAATCTCGAGAGCCGCGTTGCGGATCGATGATCACATGATGGCGGGAGTAGCTGCTGCGACCTCCATTGACCCTATATAATTTTAGCTGCGGATATCCCTCCTTTTGAACTCGGCCGGATCAGCTGGGCCAGCTGCTCGACGTACTAATTGGGGCAGCTAGCTGCAGTGACCCCGGCTCAAGATTCAAGATCCTTGAATCTGGATCTCAACCGCCTGCAACTTCATAAACCCTTGTTTTAGATCTTCTTCAGTATCTGTTTGCAGTACTTGTGTAGTACCAGCTTATATTATCCTCGCAGCTGCACTTAAACCTCGCGGCAAAGGTGCTAGCTTGTTTCTAATTTCTCAGATCCGGATTGAAAAGAATATATCTGAGGAACCGCCGTACTACAGCTACAGTTCGTGGGCACTGGTGTGGAATCTCCGTGGTTGGGTGCTCTGTGATTTATCAACTCTCGCATTCATAAGGAATGATCGAGGAGTGAGTATAGGTTTTGAAGAATCGTTTTTTGGATTTGGACGCAGCAGCAGCTTGTTGTTATAGTTAGATTTATGATGGAATTCTTCTTGGATTTCATGGGTTTGCAGAGATTGATCAGATCAGACTAGTAAGTTTTCCAGCTTTCGGATATGTGGTCTGCCCGGGAATGATTCTGTACAGCAGGTTGAAGCTGGACTAGTGGGACATAGCTTGAAGCTGTTGGTGCACAGCTCCACAGGCCGTTGACACAGGATATTCTGGAATGCTATTGTTCAGCTGGGTGAGCGGGGGATCATCAGCCTGCTGCTGTTTGTAGAGAAATTGCATCATTGGAATAGAAATCATGGCGGGCGGCGCTGTAGGTCCTGCCGGAGTATCACCAGGAACTGGTGGAGGTGGTCACGGGACTATGGACGTGCTGGCGGCTCTGGACAAAGCAAAGACGCAGTGGTATCATTTCTCGACCATCGTGATCGCGGGACTGGGTTTCTTCACTGACGCCTACGATCTCTTCTGCATTTCGACCATCACTCGCCTCCTCGGCCGAATCTACTACTACGACCCCACGTCTGCTAATCCCGGAACGCTGCCACCCAACGTGTCCGCAGCCTTGAACGGTGTTGCGTTGTGCGGGACGCTCTGCGGCCAGCTCTTCTTCGGATGGATGGGTGATAGACTGGGTCGCAAGAAAGTCTATGGCTACACTCTCCTCCTCATGATCCTGACCTCGATTGCATCCGCCTTGTCTTTCGGTCGCAATGCCAAAGCCGTCATGACGACCTTGTGCGCCTTCATCATCACTTGAGCTTCATTATCATATGCATGCTTCGGTAGTTTTCAGTGATTGCTAGATGGATCTTAGAAAGAATGGCAGCTCGTGAGTCCTGTGATCGCCTCGTGCATTGCATAGTTTTGGGATCGATATGACTAGATTGGTCTAGTCTTAATCATGATGTGGTTGTTTGACAGGTGCTTCTTCCGGTTCTGGCTCGGCTTCGGGATCGGCGGCGACTACCCACTGTCCGCCACAATCATGTCGGAGTACGCGAACAAGAAGACACGAGGGGCGTTCATCGCGGCGGTGTTCGCCATGCAGGGATTCGGAATCCTGACGGGTGCGACGCTGTCGATCATCTTGTCCGCGATCTTCATGCATTACTTACCTCGGCCCCCGTTCGACGTCGATCCGGTGCGGTCGACACCCGATCAGGCGGATTATGTGTGGCGGATCATCTTCGCGCTTGGCGCCGTTCCTGCTGCTCTCACGTTTCACTACCGCATGAAAATGCCCGAGACTGCGCGCTACACCGCCCTTGTTGCGCATAACAACAAGCGCGCTGCGATCGACATGGCTCGTGTGCTCCAAGTCGACCTCACTGGCATTGTAGACGTCAATCCCATGTTGCACAGAGGTAAGAAGCTGGTCTCATGGCTAGCTAGTTGTACGTCCTTGTAGCAATTGGGTGCTTAATCATTCCAGAGTAGTGTCTTCGAGTACGTCTTTCAGCATCTCAAGCAGTGAGCATCAGCTGATGAAGGATTGTGCGCCTCCGTTGTTGCAGAGTTCGAATACGGGTTGTTCTCGAAGGATTTCGCGAAGAGACACGGACTACAACTCCTGGGCACAACGAGCACATGGTTCTTGCTCGACATCGCCTTCTACAGCCAAAACCTGTTCCAGAAAGACGTGTTCAGCGCCGTCGGTTGGTTACCAGCAGCCGCGACGATGAGCGCACTGGAAGAGCTTTTCAGGGTGAGCCGTGCACAAGCTCTAATCGCGCTCTTCTCCACAGTGCCAGGCTACTGGTTCACTGTCGGCTTCGTCGACATCCTCGGTCGCTGGAAGATTCAACTGAGTGGATTTTTCTTCATGACGCTCTTCATGTTCATCCTCACGTTTTCCTACAACGATTTGCGAGGCAAACCTTGCGAGACAAACCCATTACAGCTATGCGGCGGAAACCACATCTTGTTCATCATTCTCTACGCCTTGACATTCTTCTTCGCCAATTTCGGACCCAATGTGACGACTTTCATCGTCCCGGCGGAGCTATTCCCAGCCAGGCTCCGATCCACATGCCATGGAATCTCCGCAGCGGCAGGGAAAGCCGGCGCCATACTGGGTGCATTCGGATTCTTGTACGCAGCTCAGGGACAACACGAGGGAGAACCGGAGCCTGGCTATTCTCAAGGAATCGGGTTGAAGAACACGTTTCTCGTTCTGTCTTTGATCAATGTTCTGGGCTTTTTCATGACGTTTCTCGTGCCGGAAA
>Ga0209611_10000211_pt1 | contig 74958 bp, 50 predicted proteins | sample S1TSphgellanicum_3_FD_187693 | JGI IMG/M metagenome (GOLD analysis project Ga0209611, IMG submission 187693) | Host-associated microbial communities from peat moss isolated from Minnesota, USA - S1T2_Fc - Sphagnum magellanicum MG (SPAdes) (version 2) | ecosystem: Host-associated > Plants > Peat...
AAAAAAAAAAAAACCCAAAAAAAAAAAAAAAAAAAAAAAGAAAGAAAAGTCCGGGCAGTGCCCGGAAACTGCCCGGACAGACGGACAGACAGACAGACATGTAACTTTAATATATAAGATTGTAGAGTTCATGACTATTTTCATTTTTCCTTTACAAATGAACCAATCACTTTGTAATAAAATTTCAATTGAAGAATGCTCAATTCATGGTACATGAAACGTAGTCATCCACAATTTGGAATTTACACATCCTCACCTGCAATTTACTCATCTACTTTCTTCTAAACATGATGGGAGGATTGTCAGTTGTAGCTGAACTGCAGAGGTGGATGAAATCACTGAATTCATATAACGAAATCTAAATTATACAACAATTACGTAGTGGATGTTCAAGAAAAGAAATCATCCACTTTCCCTCTCTTCAAACACCAGAATATGTTGCCATATACTAACTACTGCTCAAAACATGCGGGATGCTTCTCCAATTACTCCTGAATACTATTCTTAACAACAGGCAGTAGTGATTTAAGTCAAGGAAACATGCCTCTGTAGAGCATTCGGACTCATGAATCTGCAGCATCCCACGGCGCCTCACTGTTTAGAGATACAGTCCATCCGTCATCGCACACAATTGTCAGAAGATGGGGGTTTACTTTTAGTGTAGGCCAAATACGACCTAATTTTATATTGTGGAATGTGTCTGCTGCTTCAAGAATGAGTCGGATCTTCTTCCTGCTTCAATAATGAATGAGATGTTTGTGCTTCAATGAGTTGAATCCAACTCGGTATGCCTTGGTCTTTGCAAATGCTCGCAGAAATAATTGGCAGAAGAAAAACTTCACATTAGGATGAACAAGATGGACCAACCCATCACACAGACTCAGGTGAGCTGCCAGGTTGCAGTTGCTCCTCATGAGGCACCAGTGCTTTGTTGTACAAGGGCAACTCCAGCAAGAAAGCCAATTTGAACCAACTCGGTAGATTTCCATATATTACAGGTGGCAGAGGTATCAAGGGACTGCCAAGAAAATAGCAAATGTAAGCTCTTATGTGAATAAAAGTGGCCTGAAATCCCTATCTCACATTACCACCCACTACCAATGTGTAGTACTCAAAGAAGACAAGAGACAGAAGCTGAGAGTTGTTTCTAACCTGGTCCTCTTTTTGTAGGTTAGGTATGCTGGATTGCCTCCATGTTTCTTGTCAGCAGATTCCTAGATCACACATCGCAACATCTCCAGTCAGATCAATTATAATCTTCTCAACTTCAGAACTGGAGCAGAGAAATCCAATTTGAAGATAATTAACCATGGAATCCACCTGATTCTGGAGAGATTAATCACAAGAGCAAGCTGTCAGTAGAAAAAAAGAGACTTTCAGCAAAAGGAGGTTTACCTCAAGCAAGGGGATTCCACTCAGGAACAGGAGGAGTAATGTGATGAAGATTGGACCAACAATAACTGCCCACTGGCCACCTTTGAGCACTGGTGTAGCAGCAATGAACACTCCCCACCATAACAGTATCTGCAAGGAGAAGGTTTGTATGAGATCAATGACCAACATTGCAACATCCCCAAGTGGACAATCACCACGAAGGGACCATGATTATCCATCATAACATGCAGTGTGTATTCCACAGAAAACCCAGCTGAACTTACCTCTGGTTCAAATCCTGATCTGCTCCTGAAACTTTTACCCCACAAGCCTCTGCATATCTTAAGCAAACTGCATGAATACCCATCTAGCACAACAGCCCTACTGTACCCTCTAAGATTGGGAACTATAAGAAGCAACAAAGATACAGGAGTTATTCACCTCCCCAAAATAATTTGGATGTCTTGACCATTTCCAAACCCCAACATCACACCATTTGCCTTTGCTGCCAGGACTCTTCTTAAAGTTAAGTTTTTGCTGATCTGCAATGGCTTCAATCACAAGCCCCACTAGCCACAGAATCCAGCCAACTATATCAACTGCTCGAACTCCTGGGTTGTGGCTGCTTCCATTGACAATTGTTACAGGCAGGGTCACTGTCCACACCCAGACTGCCTGCCATCCACCAACACCAGCAGTGGTCATTACAGCATCCCAAAGATGAGTAACAGCTTTTGTCAGATGCTCAAGAAAATCAGTGACAAGAAGACCAAGCATTCAAGCACTTGTCAATACAACTTGTGATCATTTTATCTTATCATCAGAGTTCCAGTTAGGTCATTGCAATCACTTCTTAACATCCAGTTTACTGATCCTGCAAGCAAATGAAAATCAAGACAAGCTGAAGAAATTTGGCAATTAGTTCCAGACTGCTCCTGTATGACAATCACTCCTTGATTTGCAGTGTTGTGCCAGGAGCAAATCAGCTGAGATAAGGTTCTCTTCAGATATTAATGCCTCTCACCTCAATGTCAAGGACCTCTGTGCCACAGATAGTCATGAAAAAACAGATGAAGCATCCAAGAAGAAGAACCAACCTGAAACAACCAGAATAAAGCAAACTTCAACAGATTGTCCCGTTTGTCATCAAACCGCTGGTCTTTCCCCCATGCAAGTATCCTGTTTGAGTGAAGCAGCAACAACATTTCAGTCAGACACAACCAACATATGCAGGTTATCAGAATTTCTTAACACAGAATCTCGAAGCTCAAAGCATAATGGAGATACAAGGAGAGAGCAGAGATTAACCGGAGGAGCAAGAAGATGGCAAGACGCATGCCCCATACTACAACAAATGCAGTCAGCACTATCTGCAAAAAAAAATACCATGCACACATCCCCCCCATCACTCCCTCATCCCATCTCCAGGCCTGGAATGCATTTGTTGCACAGCTCATAATGCTTGTAGTGTCCTGAACATATTTAAATCCTTGAAAGGCAGCCCAAATTGAGCAGAGATTCAAATGAAAAATCCAAGATCTTTTGCATAATCACACTGAGGAGAGAGATTGAAAATATCAAGAGAGACGAAAGATTTGTTTCCATACTTGTCGAAAGTACCATGTGTGATGTAGGAAGAATGTTAGCAGTGCAAGTATCACAAAGTTTGAACCACCTGCCACCATCCCCCCAGATTACATGATGATGTCACCGAAACATGTTTCAATCTTCTTCTGAAATGCTGTTGAAGAACATTGAAGGACTGTTGAAAGCAACAATTGAGCAGCAATTAAGAAGAAGAAGTGCATGATTGTAATTTGTTTAATGCCTTACAAGGACAAGACATCTGCAAAACTCTGTTCACAGTTTCAAACCTCTATGTATAGACAAATATATATTGTAGCTGATCTTAATTCAATCCCTCCTCTTGCAGAAGACAAGTGATAACACCAGAAAGCAAACAAAGAAGAACATTCCCCTGCCTCACAAAAGCTGAGGCTTCACTCACCGGCAAAATCGGTGACCTTGTCAAACCTGCAAGTCGCAGCGACTACAAAAAAGGAGAATTGATACACAACCTGCACATGATGAAGAACATCACATCCCCACTCACTATCAGCTATTGATTGAATCCCTATTGCTTGCTCTTGGATGAATATAACCGAAACTTGTCTGTACTATTGCGAGCGCATAGCACAACAAACGGTTATACAACAAACACTCCAAATTGCTCACCGAGAAGAAAGAACAAAGTATGATCCACAACATACCGTCACGATCGCGGTAATAGCCAAATAGTTGCTATCCAACACAAACGTCATGACTCCTCCTTACTCCTGCTCCGATTCCTCTTCCTCTCGCTCTCTGTCTTCTAATATGCCTTGCTTTCACCGAACAAATTGCTCTGAACAAAACAACTGTGACTGAATCTTCTGGAAACTCCGACTTCCTTGTTGTACAAGTGAAGAATCATTGCGCCGCTTCAAAGATATAGATTGCATTGCTTGCGCTCCTGTACAAAGAAGAAGAAGAAGAAAGAAGATGCAGAGAAACTCATGTTCATCTTTCCAAGAAACAACAGTAGTACAGCATCACATACCTAGTCTCTCTTGTCACTTTTGTTGTGTCTCCTCGTTTCCTCATTTCGCTTCGGCTTCATAAAGTAAGGCCAGACGACGAAGAGGAGCTAGCTAGTAAGAGTGGGGGAGCTTGGATCCTTTGGACGTGAGCTTGCCAACATTCTCCTTTCTCTGCGACGGCCACGGTACCGATGCAGTCTCCGGACATCCACGCACGGCTTCGAAAACAAATAGGCTTCGGTAACAGTGACGCTCCGATTTCATCCAAAAACTGTCATCGCATGTCAAGATTGAGACATTCATCCAAGACATTTCATGAAATGTCAAGATTAAGACATTTCATCCAAGACATCCAAGAAATGTCAACATTAAGACATTCATCCAAGACATTTCATGAAATGTCAAGATTAAGACATTTCATCCAAGACATCCAAGAAATGTCAACATTGAGACATTCATCCAAGATATTTCATCCGAGAAAGTGACCACATCAAGAAATTTTCATCCAAAAATGTAATCGCAGAAAGTGACACATCAAAAAAATTCATCCAGAATATTTCATCCAAGAGATGTAATCCCAGAAGCTGACACATCTCAAGTCATTTTCATCTGGGAGTTTGTCATCCAAAGAAATGTCATCCCAGAAGAATGACAAAATTAAGACATTTCATCCAAGAGCTTTCAAACCCAAGAGATTTCATCTGAGAAATGTAAGCCCAGAAAGTGACACATCAAGACATTTCATCCAAGAGATTTTCAAGCTGGACAGAAATGTCATCCCAGAAGTGACAGACACATTAACACATTTCCATCCAGGAAATTTTCATCAAAGACAATGTCATCCCAGAACAAGTGACAAAATTAAAACTTTTCATCCCAAGAGATTTCATCCAAGAAATGCAATCCCAGAAAGTGACGAATATCAAGACATTTCATCCAAGAGATTTCCAAGCCAGACACAAATGTCATCCCAGAAAGTGACAGACACATTAACACGTTTTCATCCAATAAGCTTCAATCCAAGAAAATGTCATCTCAGCAGAAGTGATATATGATGACATGTCATCCACGAAATTTTATCCCTGAAGCCAGCTACGGCATGTATGAAGAATTTTTCATCCAAGAAACTGGATGACTATATATTGGTAAAACGTTTTGGTATGGAAAGGTTATTAGTTTCATTCTCACAACTGTTTACCGTCCTAATGAGACAGTATTCATTCATCCATTCTTCTTTAGTCGCAGATCCATTGTTATTCGTTGGATTATGTGAGTATAGGATTATGTACTTGGATGAATAGTTGGAAAATTCTGGTTTGATCTACTTGTTCATGGATGGGGTTACTGCACAAGGGAAGTTTGTTACAAACACAAACAGACCCTACCGGTTATCAGGGCGGTTCTTAGGATTCATAACCATGGTTTTGTTTTTAAAATCAAAAGGTCTGATTCTGGTATACAACCACAGTTTTTTTAAATGTCAAAACTTCAAATAACCGGCCACTAACTGCAGCTGTTCAATGTTGATTCTTTCATCAAATCCATTGGTTCATTAAGAGGGGTGAAATAACCTGGACCAACGGTTCTTTGATTCTGGTTTTTTTTTTACAAAGGGTCAGACAATTTTAACTGACTTGTAGTGTGCAGCAACATGAAGCCCAAGTTATTTCAGAATTTTAAAAAATTGTCAATTATTTAAATTCTGAAATAACTTGGGCTTCATGTTGTTGCACACTACTAGTGACACAATCAATTTTATTTATTTTCTCTCTTTTCTTCTGTTCTCATATGTTTTCTCATAGTTTATCATTATTTATGTCAATGTCAAATTTAATTGAATTAATAAAAATCTCATGAACATGAGAAAAATTAAGCAGTTAATTTGTCTTTTCATATCCATGCTGGTGGGTAGAGAAAAAGAGTGAGATAGAGCATCTCCAGAGTTCCTCAGTATGTGACACTCAGAACGTGACCCTGTAAAAATTAATTTTCACGTCCAAGTTTAGTTACCTAAATACTTTTTTGAAACCCCAACCATAAAACTGAAACTGGGACAGCAAGTAGGTGGGGGACTACTGATAGCAAACCACCTGGACAAATCATTACCATGGGCCAATCAGAAACACTGAGCAGTAGTCAGGTCTTATTTATTACACTCTTTTGCTGCGACTTTTACCAGCCACCGCAAAGGGTACGGATATGCTGAGCCAAACCATTTTCCTCAGCCAAACCGGCATATTTTGACTTTTCTTCATCCAATTTCACTGTGCAGGATCACATACTGATCACCGCTGGAGATGATCTTATTAAGAAAGAAAGAAGTGAGATAGTTAGGCTTGGAAATGATGAAATTATAAATTGTCAAAGTTAGCCATGGAATGCCGTGGTGGACTTTCTGTATAGGGAGAGCCATTTTCTTTCCACCCTTGTCCTACCTCACATGACACAACTCCTCCAAGAAAACAGGAGAATACCTTGCCCTGCAGAAAGATCTTTGAGCACTTTCCTTTTTGCTTTTACCTTTTCCTTACCTTTCCATATCACCTTACAAAAACTGTAAGCTGTCCTGGGATCTCACGGGATTTGTGAAAAATATGCCACATAGCCTAACCCGGTTGAAAATGAATCAGCTCAAAAGTCTTTTTACCTTGGTAACCGACTTTCAATCTAGGAACCATCCTTTTGAATCACCTTAGGAACCTTCAATATTGAACAGATGTGGCAAGTAGTGTAACACGTCTATTATTTTACCATGCAGGATACAAAGGAAATTTTGTTCATCCTTTCAAATTACATGATGTTACTTTGTATTGGAAAGATCTCAATTAGGGTTACAACTTTTCTTTGAAACATCCATCCATATAAAAAATTATTATCCCGGGAAAGGATTTCATAGTCTTTAGGGTTCAGACAAATGTCTACTGGATGTTGGGAAATGACTGGGGTAATTGGCTGAGTTCAGGCCAGGGCATTACGAAATCGACCAATTGATCAATATGATAAAAACGAAGTATAAAATCTTTACCTCTTTGGTATTAAATTGGTACATACCTGTCATCACTCAACGGGTTCTAATATCACTTTGGAAAAGCATTGGCACCCTACCTATATTTGGGTGTGAGAACACGCATTTTAAGCAAGTTGGTTATCTCTGAACCCTAACCCCACTGGATAGTAGCAAGGCTCTTAAGTGAGAAGGGAAAATGACTCGTGATGTGTTATCCTTTGCATAATGGCTGGGAATTAGGAGGTTCTCCAGTTGGATGAATATGCATGAATATGTGAATTATGCCAAAAATAATATCCAGACAAAATAATAACTGGGGGTATTTTAGACAGATGCAAATTGATATCAGGTGGGTTCAATAATTTTTCAAAATCTTATTTATTTATTTATTTATTTATTTTTATTTTTATTTTTATTTTTCAAATTGCCTAGTACCTGGCCAGGTAATGAATACAATCAATATTGTGCCAACACAGGTTAAAAACCTTAAACACTAAACCTTTGATAAAAAGGTTGTAACTCTAGGTGAAGGTGAACTGGCACCTACATGGGGCATTTGGTGAACTAACAACTTCACTTGTACCATGGTAAAACCCCCAAAAAAACATTATTAATATACTATCCTTATACTAAATCAAGTTTTTTTTTAATGGCGAAATTTTGCCATTTGGCAACTTTTTTCATTAAAAAATAGTGTCCTGGATATCTATTCACTGAATTTTGAAACTTCGAAATTTAAAAAATGTCCAGATTTCTATGTTAAGTTCCAATTGGTAGCAAACAATATAGAAAAATCCTTAAATACTTTTATTTCATTTTTTTAGCCAAATTTGGCTAAATTGTCTTATGGATAATTGCTACTTCAATGAGCCACATCCACACAAAAAAAATTGCCCCAAGAAAACAACACACACTGATGGAAACAAATTCAATGCAGCATCTATCTTAATGCTATGATTGGACAAGTGCCTCTAGAGCTACAAAGAATTTGCTATAATTGTTGGCCCAAGTGGGATCATCTTCAACACTAAAAGATATACAAGTTTCCAATGAAAAGTGCAACAAAAAAAAGTGTGACAAAAGTGTTCCATGGTTTGGGAGGGCTAAACAAGGGGTGTGTCACACTGCGGCCTTGCCATTTACATTAGTAAGTACCTTAAGGCAAAAGAAGAATTATGAAAATTCAAATATTTCACAATAGCAAAAACATAATCTTCAAAAAAATCCTCTAAAACGAAACCAAAATCCTTCAAGATATCATAACTGTATAACTAATCTCAAGTTTCAACACAAGCTCAAATATCATTTTTCAAAAATCCTCATATAAGAATAGACCTATTATTATTATTACCTAGGGGCCAAAATCCCTTAAGCTACTATACTCTTTAGAATGAATCTAAACACAAATATCCTTGCCTTGTTGGTAGGCAAGGCCAACAAACACCAATCTCAATTAATATATTGATCCATCCTTGAAAAGAGTTTCTATTCCTTAAGAGTGTGAGGGAAATTATGCCCTACCATCTGCAAGAAATGTCCTATCACTTACATGTGCAGGACGTTATGAAAAGTGCATTGAAGTACATTGGAGGACGTTTTGTCCTTCAATTTAGATTTCTCCCTCCATGATTATTAGCTCAGAGAAAAAATGTCCTGCCACTTGAATGTACATGACGTATGAAAAGTGCGTTGAAGTACATTGGAGGATGTTTTGTCCTTCAAACTCAAATCTCTCTCTCCATGGTTATTTCACTCTGAGAGAAATGTCCTACCACTTGCATGTAAAAGATGTTATGCAAAAATGTGTTGAAGTGCATTACAAGAGGTTTGGTACTTCAACTCAGCATCAGTGGCTTATGGGCCTCTCTCTCTCTCTCTACGATCTGCAAGAAATATCCTAACACTTGCATGTACAGGATGGTGTACAAAAAAGTGTGCTGAAATATGTTGCACAACGTTTGGTTCTTCGATGAAGCTACAGTGCTCGAATGCTCTTGTCTCCTCTGCAGATTTGCTGGGGTACCACCACCCTACAAAAGTCAGGAGATGATGAAAACTTGCCAAATGTCAATAAAACAAAGCAACCCAACAAAAAGGGAGAGAGAAAGGTACAAGATGGAAGGACCCAAGTCCAGGCAAAAAGAAAGAACCACCAACAAGGGCAGATTGCAAGGGGACATGAACAAATCAAATACTTAAAGCCTCGTCACAGAAACATATCAGATAAGGAGAGGGAAGGAACACCTGAAAGAACACTTAGCCTGCAAGGACCACCTCCTCCAACAACAACAACAACAGGAGAGAATACTATGTTCAGAACAGAGTTTACTTCTTGGCCAAACCCTAGTCTTACGGGTCTTTGAATACCCTTTGTAGGTAGGTAGGTTCAGCACTAATTAATTATGAGGAAAAAAATTCTGGAGTTTTGAAAGATTATTAAGCATTATTCAGGTGTACTTAACAAGTACAAAAATTAAAATTTTAATTATTATATTTTAGTGTATCTGCAGGAATCTTAGGAGAAAATATGTTACATATTCAGCATCAAAATGTTGAAGCTTACCAATTGGGGTATGTACAAGAAAAACTTTCTGTGTATACAGTGTTTCTGTTCTTAGCAAAATTTCACATGCTGGCAACAGGGGAAAAAAAAAACCGTCTTGCAACAGGTACAAAGGCTTTTTTGATATGGAAAAAAAAAGGAAAATTGTTGCCACATTCAGAGGATTTTATTTTTCTTTAAATTCGCCATATTTAGACAGTAAGTTCTAGCATATCACTAACATCTAGAACAATTGCTAAACCTTTTTTACTTTCCTCTGTTTGAACATCCCCACCGGTGCTCAGTATGTGACCCTGAACATTAGAATTGGATGAAGAAAGTAGCATTTGCTGGTGTGGCTCTGGAAAATGGTTTTTCCCCTGCATATTTGCTTAGTTTGCTAAGGCTGGTAAAAGGCACAACAAAGCTGAACACCTGCTAGAGAATAGTTAAAAACCAACAAAATCCAATGATAATTTGCAAGCTGAACACCTGCTAGAGAAAAGTGTAATAAATATGATCTGACTGCTGCTCCCTGTTTTTGATCGGCCAATCATAATGATTGGTCCAGGTGGTTTGCTATTAGTAGTTCCCACATATTTGTGGTCCTCGTTTCAATTCATGGGCGGGGTTGCAAAAAAGTGAATAACTAAACTTGGATGTGAGAAATATTTTGGCAGGTGGGGATGCTATAAGTCCTTCACTTTGGGGGTAGGATTGTGTAAACCTTAGTTCAAGCAAAACCCATTAGGGTAAACTGGTCAATGACTAAATACTTAATGTATTAGTCATCGAGCTCTCGCTTAATATATCTCCTTTGTATTTGGGGTCTGGAGATGAAATGTAGATCATTAGATTGTGCACACATTGACCTTGAAATCGTTCAATTTGATTAAATAATAAGAAAGATATACTCACATGAAGTTGGGGTGGTAAAAAATTTGAAAAAAAACTGCATTAAACACATGGCAACCCATGGAGAGTTTTTTTGGCACCTATTAGCAAACAATAATACCCTGACTATCAAATGTTATTTACCTCTATCATCGAGATGAATGAAAAATGCATTGATAAAAATCTTCAAAATTATCGTTCAGCTTTAAACAAAGGGTGCAAATTTAATTTTGTTTAGGGCTTCTAAATCTACGGTGGGTGAATGCACTCCCATTCACGAACAAATTCTCAAACACTTCTCAAAAATTGTGGGTACCGCTCCTCTATTTCAACAAGTGAAAATTTCTGAACCTCCTCCCTCTTCACCATCGCTAGTATTTACATTGGCCATTATCCTTTGTAGACAATTGATGAAGTCAGTGGGTAATAATTGCAGTCATACACGGTCCAAGTGAGAGATTGTCATTACTTTCCATATTGCTAGATGAAAAATCTGCCAAACTTTTTTTTTTGGGTCTTCTCATTGATGTGTTAGGAACATGTGCTTCTGACGATTCATGGAGGAGCAAGCTTCAAAGAAATAATTGTTGAAGGAGATGGCCGAACAATATACTAATCAATCATTTCTTTGGTCTTTGTGAACAATTTTTTTACATGGAAATGTTTTTGGTGGTTGCTAGTTTCTTAGAATGCTCATCCACTTACTACGAGATAGATGTTGGTTGTCTATGAACTCTTGTGTAGACTATGCATGCATGTCAATCGTTTATTTCATAGAAGCAGTTTGGAACAACATTATTGCACACACATACAATTTAATTTTATATTTGTCTCTCATGGAAAAAACACTTGAGTTGTGTTGTGACCTTCCAAAGCTGGTTCTTTTGATTTTTTTAACGCCAGACCAGGAGATAGATGCTTAAGTTTTTCATATAAAATAGGAAGAAGTTAATTGGAGACTTGAGTACTGATTTGCATGCCACCTGACACACAGAACCATTTTCTTTGAAAGCTCGTGAATCTATGGTTGTGAAACAAAATGTGCGTACAAAACACGATGAATTTTTTTGCAAAAAAGGTGCCAAACAACCATTGCATCAAGAGCATGTGCATCCACACTCTCCTTACTGGCAACACGAAGAGTCTTCTTTTCTATAGCAGTTTTGAGTTCATATTTATTATCAAATGAAAAAGCTCATGAATCCCAAAGCTCAAGATATATCTCTTTCTTGGCCTGGATGTGGAAGTAATCGTAGCTCTAAAAAACCTGTAGAATTGTGCAAGTCCTATATTTTTCCTCGATGACATGTTAAAATACAAGTCTATGAATGACTTGTATAGGCACAATAACCTTGTGAACATGTTGGTTTTTTATCTAAATTTTAAAACATGCAACTAACATTTTGTCTTGCTAGACCTTTAAATGGCATCAATTCATTTCTTTGGAATCAAACCCAATTTGTGTGTTTTGCTTAGACATATTGGCAAAATGTCTGTGTTTAAAGTTATAGTTCACATCTTCTTGCCTTTGTCCATTTGTAGGGTATACCAAAAAGGTTAACTTTGTATTTTGTCACCATCTTAGATTGCAAAATATTTTATAAAGCCGGCTGTTGCATTGAATTGCTTCCCTCTAAGATCATCATGTATGATGTTACTTCCCCCTAGGTTTTTTCAAATAATTTTAAAGTTTAGGATTTAGATATTGTTAAACTTCAAATAATCATTGTTTTTTTTTCAAGTTTGATGCCACAATAATTCCAAGTAATCTACCAAGGGGGAAGAAATCTTTGCACATCCAAAAGATTTTCAGTTTAGTGCTTGAGGTTGTGTTATTACTTTCCCATGACCAAACATATCATATACATAGTGACGTTCATTTTCTTTCAAATACCAACCACTCATGCACCCCCAAACCGCACACTAAATCAATATTCCATGTGAATAATTTAAAATAACTGAACAAATGTTTTTAATACCAAGTGTTCGATCATAAGAACATTTTATAACACTAGTAGTTTTGCATGTGGCCATTCACGCACATCAAGCTAATTTGTTGGGGTGTTCGGTTATCAAACTATGTTTAGTGATCGAACTATGTTCGGTGGGGGGCATGTTTACCCTACTACTACTATCAATGTTACAGAGAAATGTATGCAAACAATTAGACCCAAAAAAGATCATTTCATTCATACCTCTCCTTGGGTTGCACCAAAAGAATCCAACATAGTTATAGAGGGGTAGGAAGACACAATGAGCATAATCATAACTAGTGTTGGCCAATTATTGATTTTTGGCAATAACCAAATGAATAGGTTATCATTTTTTTTTTACAAAAAAAATTAGACCATCAATTATCAATTTCAATGTTAATGTCAAAATAATACCTTTAATTATCAACTTACTCAATTTTTTTTTGAAAAATAATAACCATTGGTTATGCATAAAAGTTAGTTTCTCAAATACTTGGTTGAGAATTATTGGTTATACTACTAATTGTACACTAGTCATCATTATTTTTTTATTATTTATTATATTATATAAATGTTTAGGATATTAAGATTGATAATCTACCTAGATGATAACAAGGTCATTGGAATATGTTATTAAAATTTGAAAATTCAATACTAAATAAGTAGGTTATTATTGAGTTCAATTATCAATACCCAATTTGTAGGTTATTGTTATTTAGACCCAAACTCGACTGATTACATGGGTCAAAAAGCAATAATTGACCAACACTAATCATTACCCTACAACAAATTAGTCATAAAATATCAAATGGTCATCACCATCATGGCCATAGTGAACCAACACCCACTAGTGCACCATGAAGGATGAATGGTAAATGGTTAAGAAAAAAAAATTTATTGGATTTCAATTTCTTAGATAGTCATGGTGGTTAGTTCAATTGTTTTTTTTTTCCCTACCTAATTACTAACAACCCACAAGCAAGTTGATAACATTACAAAGAATCCTATCCATTCCAACCCATGCATTTGTGACTTCTGTCCAAATCAACCATTTTTGCAACTTTAGATATGACTATCTTCCATGGCACCTGGTAAAAATGACTATAGTTACATAAATGACTACAAAGTGGTTTGCAGTTACATATGCAACTTATACTTGTGATTAATGTTGATTTGGATGAAAATGAAAAATACATTTATATCATCCGTTTTTAGTGGCATCCCCAAAATAGATGAAAATGTAGTTTTTTTTGCAATTTGGAAGGTAGTTCAAGGCCCATTGGACATCATGTCGCATCTTTTCAACTTGATTTGTGACTATAATCCTAGTTGTAAATGCACATGTAATTAAATGTGAAAAAATGAATTAGCCAATGAAATTATTGGATTTAATGATCTAATTATTTTTCTTTAATTTTTTTCAATGAATTAACCATTAAATGTGTAATAAGATTTGGTGGGTTTGTGAAATTTTCAAAGGACCCATGGCAATTAATGGTAGAAATAGGGCTAGATAGTAGGTAATATGTATGTGGTTAAATAATAGGTATTTTATCATATTGATATATCATAGTGCTTTTTAATTAGTTAATTAATTAGGTAGGTTAGGTAATAGGTAGTATGTAAGTAGGTTAATTCATAATAGGTACTTCATTGTGTTGAATGAAATAATGTTATGTTTAATTAATCAATTAAGCCAAATGCTTAATCAATTATTAAGTTGCAATTGTAAAGTAGTAAATAGGAAGGCAATAATATGTATGTGGGCTAAATAGTAGGTTTTCTATCATGTTGATATGTAATGTTTTTGGTAGTAATTAATTAATTAGGCCATGTAATTTATTTATTAAATAGGTTACAGTTTAGGTAGGCTATGTAATTAATCTATTAAATAGGCAATAAGTAGGATAAGTAATAGATAGTAAGTTGTAAATAAATTATATGTATGTGAATTAAATTAAAAACATTTTATCATGTTGATATATATGATTTTCTTGAATTAATTATTTTATTAAGTAGGCAATGTAATTAATTTATTGAATAGGCTAAGTAGTAAGACTAATTTATGACCCATTTAATATCAAACATTTAAATTTATTTTTTTCAGTATAATTATGATTTATTACAAGCAAAATTGTATAAAATGAATTTTTAAATCAAATGGAAGTTTAAGATGAAAAAAAACATAATTTATTTTTACATAAAAATTTATCATGATTTAAAGTAAAATTTAAGAGATTATATTTGTAAACATAATGAGATTTATAGTTCCATAAAATCAATTATTATCTAATTTATCTTTTATATCAGAAATAATATGGTTAATAAAAGACCTTTTATTATAATTTATTTATGATCCATTTATAAATATTATATGTGAATAAAATATATATCACACATCTAAATTAAATTCTATTGGTAAAATCATGATATATCAAAAAAAAATTGTATAATATAATTTTTAGAATAAATCGAAGATTTAAATATGAAATTTATTTATGTATTTATTATTATATTATACATTTATAAATCATGTGATTGAATGTTTTTTTCCATGGAATGGTCATTGAAATTATATTAAATAACAAAAATCAAATATATATTTTTTCAAATGAATTTACATTTTTAAAAGGAAAAAAAATGTTTGTCTACATTATTGGAAAAAATTCAATTGAAAATTTTAATCTTGTAATTTGGAATTTTTTGTAATAAAATATCAAAGTTCAAAAATGATGTTTTATGTAATGTTTTAAATGAAGTAGGTTAAATAGAATGCACATTACGACTTTGCCACAATAAATGGGGTGACTTGGTGGTAAAAGAATTGATTTCCATCCTTAAGGATCAAATATCAATCCCCACAAATGGTATGGGTTGTGTTCAATGTTGGAATGTTGACCGAATATTCCCTATCTATTTGGCCAACATAGGTTAAATGCTTATTTGGTGTCCTTAAGTAGGCATAATAGTTGGCCTACCTATCAACCTAAAATAGTTTTTAAAGCCTAGCCTATGTTGTGACACGTGTCAACATGGTACAGGTTAAACTTAATGAAATTAATGAATATATATAATTATTTAAATAATACATATTTAAATAAATACAAATAATATGACTACATTTTTTAATTATAAAATTAGGAGCAAAATAACGATGCCACATAAACTAGTTTAGATGGATGAAAAGTTCATGTAAGTTGCACTTGTATGTGACTACCATTACAACTTGGTGCCATCTATTATCTTTTGCAATTGGAATTTTATGTGATTTTTCCAAGGCGAATAGCCATTATAGGAAGTCGCATGTGGTATTTATGATTAAAAATGAGTCATAAATCCAGTTGTATATTCGCAAATTCCTTGTAGTGTAATAAGTAGGTAGTAAAAATAACCCTTACTTAATAGTTTCATTTCCCTACCTATTTACCCATATAAAAGACCTATTTCCTATAAAATTGGTGACCAAGGTGAAACCAAATAGTAACTCACTTGAGGTTCATCCATGCAACATCTTCACTTAAGGAAATTCCTTTTGCAGAATTAATCGTTTACATGTATTCCTCGTTGTTCATAATTCAATGTAACATTGATCTCGATGCAATTGCAAAACAATGCCCAACAAGAATTTTATTTTATTATTATATTTCAACTATGATTTACATTTTTAAAAAAAATTTACATAATATTTTAAAAGGAAAAAACGCATACCAATTAGAATCTCCCCTTTCAACCAAAAGGTTCAAGCTTTGATCTTTTTTTCAAAAACAATTGTCGTTCAATGAACAAAATGGATGAAAAAACAATTTTTAGGCAACTTTTTCAAGTTAAATGCCTTAAGGAAAAAAGGATTTTCTTTGAAGGGGAAATAAAATGGTAGTCCCAACCATGTTCCCCCAAGGAAAAAAGATTAAGTTGCCCAATGGAATAATTTCCTAAAGGAGAAAAGGATTTAGTTCCCCCAAGGAAAAACGGATTAAATTCCCAGGGGTAAGTTCCCCCCAACATCACAAACTTAATAGGTCATGATTTGGTAATAATAGTTGTGCAAAATTTGCTTTTCATAAGTTTGTATGGAATAAACATGGATGTCGTTCATCTACTTGTATTGTTTGAACATTGATATTATGTGCATTGTTTAGACATGAATGTCATATGCCTATTCCTATCGTTTAAACACGAATGTATGTCTTTTCATGTTATTTAAACACGAAAATCGTACACATAACTTTTATATTTAAATAATGCACAACATTCGTGTTTAACCAATATGAACCTATGAAATAAGATTTTGCATGGATTTGGAATGAACCCGTGAAGTTTGTAAAATTTGTGATGAAAGGAACAATTTGAAGCAACTTCCCCCAAAAAGAAGATCTCAAATGTTTTACAAGAAAATTTAGGTGGAGAACATTGTTTAAATCAAAAAAAATTATACAATTGGAATTTTTTCAAAACATGAATTTTTAAAATGATCTTGTGTTCTTGATTTGAAGGATGACCTAAAATTTATGATGAAAAGAAGAGTTGGGAATTCAAAAGGGGACAAAAAAACATTTGGTTTGGACAACATTTGTTCCCTGAACTTTTTTGTCAAATGTTTGAGAACTTGTTCTTTAAAGGAAATTACTCCCTAAGACAACTTAATCCCCTTTCCCCTAAGGAGAAGGCAACTCCCCTCCTCCCCATGGAGAAATCCACCTAATCTTTTTTTTAATTCTCAACTTTTATTTTCATCATTACTTTTAACTCGTAGCTTCAAATCAAGAATGCAAGGTCATTTTAAACATTTACATTTTGAAAGTTTTTCAATGGTATGAAGAACGTTTGCTTTGAACAAAATTTATCCTCTATATTTTATTGTCAAACATTTGAGGACTTATTCCTTGGAAAAAGCTTTTCCACATGACACCTTAATCATTTTCTCCTCACATCATAAATTTATGGGTTTTACGGGTTCGTTCCAAATCCATGCGAAATTTGTTATTTCATGGGTTCGTATTGTTTACATACAAATGTCATGCATTATTTAAACACAGAAGTCTTGTGCATGACTTTCATATGTAAACAATATGAATATACACACAACATTCATGTCTAAACAATGTGATCAAGCATATGACATTCATGTCTAAACAATACATATGACATCAATGTTCAAACAATATAAGTAGATGAATGGCATTCGTGTCTATTTCATACAAACCTATGGAAAGCAAATTTCACATGACTATTATTGTTAAATCATGACCCATGAAGTTTGTGATGGGCAAGGGAAATTGTTCCCCCGGGAAATTAATCCCTTTCTCCCCTAGGGAAATTGTTCCCTAAAGGAATTTAATTTTTCTTTTTCTTTTTCCCTAGGAAAGTTGTTCCTTTTTTTACCTTAGGGGAAGATGGTTGGGGCTACCATTTTGTCAAGAAACCCCTTTTTCCTTAAAACACTTAACTTGAAGAAATTGCCTTCAACCTTTTTTTTTTTTTCATCCATTTCGTTCATGAAAGGACAAAAAAATTTGAAAAATGATTGGCCACTAAACCCTTTGGTTGAAACGGGAGATTCTAACAAGTAAATCATTTTTTTCCATGCAAATAATGTGTAAGAAAAATAATTAAAGTGTTAATCATAGTTTGAGTATAGTAAAAAAAATCGAAAATATTTTTCTTACTTAACATTGTTTTGTAACTACATCAAGAACAATGTCATATTGAATACATTACTCATGTTTAGTGTATTCTTCGGGGAAGGGAAATGGGATTTTCATGGGTGTACTTTGGTTGTGTCAAGTATGAAAAAAAATTAAGTGATTTTCACCAAGTAATTATTCTCTAACAATAATCCAATGTCACATGGAATTAAGGCTTAGGTTTCTAGCTAAGTAATTCATGAATGGGTTGACTCTTTCAACAACACTGAAACATTTTGCCACCTTTTCTCTTTCATCATTCATTAGAGATGTGGTGTGTTGGTTGCATAAAATTATGGAGGTGCTACACATTTATGGAGATGCAAAATATTTGAAATACGTATGGTTTTTTTTAATGTTTTTTGAAATTGTATGGAATGAAAGACTTACTGATAATTTTTATGTAATTTGTTTGATTTTGGAATTGTGGTTCATCATTTACCGTTGAAGTGTATAGTAGTTGGTGGAAAACACGAATAACATTTAAACATGAAAACTAAGGAAGTTAAACATACTTTCATTACTCTATAATTTGTGTGTTTTTTATAAAAAATTGCATCTTGTTGTAAGCAAAAATGTTTCCAACAAACTAGGTCTTACATTCTTTTGGATTTACGTCACACATAAAAAATGGGACAATTTGTTGAGGTTGATGATATGTTATTTAAACCTAAAGACAATTTAAAATCTAATTAGGGTGTAAAGGTCGATAAGGTTTGGTTTTGGTGCTTCATTTTATTAAAGTTTGGAACTCAACAACTTAGAATTTGATTAGGTTTTAAAGTTGATTAAGGTGTGGAACTCACCAACTTAGAATTTGATAAGGGTTTTAAGTCAATTCATTAGTAGAAATTAGCCAAAATGTAACCGTTATATTTGCGACTACATGCGGCTTCTGGTTATTTGCAACTACATTTGGACAACTATTATTTGCAATTATTTCTTGTGTTGGTCATATTTGTGATTACATTATAATTAGTTTGCAACTATTTTGATGTTTATCCTTACATGTGAACAACATTTAATTTGATTTTCATCCAAGAAAAATAATTTATGTCCCATTAATAACAAACGTGACCAATTTAGTTGTAACCATGTGAATATACAAAGGTGTATTTTGTGAATTCTAAGCAATATAGTTGGGTGTATTGAGATTTATAAATGTATATTTTGAATGTATATGAACAACCATATTACATGTGTATTCAAATATTATTATTAACATAAATGGCTTCAATATTATGATCACACTAATTAATGTATATTTTGAGTATATTAAAATTTTATGTAAGATATTTACCAAATATATTGTTCACATATTACAAGTTTATCAACACCATCTTGTTATGTTTCTTAAAATTATTACAAATAACATTTTATATTTTTATATAAATATTATATTATGTATTTATATTAATTACATGTAATAAAAAATTAAATTTCAAATGATCTTTAATTGACTTTTTAAAATAGTAATATTTTATTACATAATTACCATAATGATGATGATATTAAATGATAGGAAAAATAATTATGTAATTCTGAAAAAATAACTAAAATAATAATATATTATTATATTATTATTTATAAATTTACTTATTAAGAATAATTTTCTATTTATTAAAAAATTAAAATTTAATAGTAATAAATCATAATAGTTCTAACAAGTGAAATAATCTTATATAATAATAATAATAAAATAGCTAACCTAGGCTAGTTACTAATTGCATTATTATCATTATAAGTAATCAATTATGAAATTATATTATATTATAATAATTACCAGGAAATATTAATATATATTTTTTTATATTTCAAATTTAAAATTAGTATTAATTAGTTGTGAATTATTCAATGATTATAATCAATTACTGATATATAATTTTTATTTCCAGTTTTAGAATTTTATTATTTTATAATAACTACTACAGTAGTTAGAATGGAAATATAATAAATTATATAAAAATGAAAAAAAATATTTTTGAAGGAAAAATACACTTATTAAAAAATATAAAATAGTTATTGTAATAGTTCATAAATAGTTATAATGAGTGAAGTAATAATATGAATAATAAAAATAAAATAGTTAACCTTGGCTACCAATTAGCTACAATAATAATTGAATTAATGTTATTTTTACTATTAAATATTTATATTTATATTTATTATTAACTAGAAATTGAAAATAATTACAATAAAATAGTTAGCCTAGGCTAGGTTTTAAGTATATTATTAAATTAAAAGCACTAGTACTCAATATTTATAATTACTAGTTAGTAATTATTAATTAATGAATATTTCAGTTATTATATTAATTTATTTGGTTAAGAAATAACAATTAACTAGTTATTAATAATGAGCTAATTATTAAAATATTAACCAATTACTAGTTAATTAAATTGGTTGATAGATAATTATAGTTAATATATAATTTAAATTATTATTTATTATTTTATATAGTTAATAAATTAATTAATATTTAATAATAACTGAAAATAATTAATTGATTAATCATATATATTGATGATTATTACTATAAACAATTAGTTAATTTCTAGTTTAATTGTGAGTTAATTAAGTACCAAGTTTATTGATTTATTTGTTTATATTTTGTTCATTAAATAATTATTAATTTTATTAATTAATTAGTTGATTTATTAGTTGATTAATTATTTAATTAGTTGACTAGTTAATTGTCACTTATCTATTTAATTATATACTTTTCAAGATGACTAAACATTTTTAGTTGTAAATGACTTACAATTAAAAAGTTTATCCCATATGTTTTAGCTTTCATACTCATCTTGAAAAGTATATAAACAATGTGTTTTGTCTTACATTTCATATTTAAAAACATGGGCATATGGGACGAGCCAATAAAAATGATTTAACTCAAAATATAATATAAGTATTCATGTACTTACCCCTGACTACCTGTTTCCTTAACTTACCTATCAATTTTTTTACCTACCTACTTATTTAAGTAGGTATTTGGCCTAGGTAAGTAAATAGGCCTTATCTAGATTGGTGTTTAGCTTATACGGGTAGTGGATATATAAGTAGGTAGGTACCTAGTTCAACCTATATATATAAATATTGATTTAAATTTAATTTGGATAATTTAATTTACTATGCCACGTGGCAAATTTCAATTGCACCACATGTCACAATCTAAACCATCCAAACATAAAAATTAAACGTTTTAGATTATTTCAAAATAATAAAAAACATTCATTATTAAAAGTTGGGACACATGGCAACACATAACTTGTTCCCATTATTCACCAAAAAAGTCGCATCTTAGTTGCAAGTGACAATACATTTATGACTTGTCAAAAGATGCAAGCGTATTTCATTGATTTTTTTTTCATTTAAAATTTGTTATCATTTGCGACTAATGTCAATGCGACTTGTCCAACACGATTATTAGGATTTTAATTGCAAATGTCGTTTGTAACTAAAATTTAATCGCAAGGACCAGTTGCAAAATGGCCATTTTTTAATAACGATTAAGGTTTGAAACTTGACAATTTAGAATTTTATTAGGGTTTAAAGGTCAATTAGGGTTTAATGTTTCATTTGATTAAGCTTTGGAACTCGACATCTTAGAATCTTATTAGGGTTTGAAATTGGAAATTTTATAATCTTAGTAAAGTTTTTAATTTGATGAAGGTTTGGAGCTTGACAATGATGATGATTTCCACGCATCATCGATTGGTTGTTTTGCATACTTAGATTTTAATGATATGCGTGAAAGTAACTCACAATTTAGAACTCAGTGACAACGACTCCCTCCCTCCCACCCAATTTCCTTTTGTATGAGTATGGGTATGATGTTTACTGAAAAAAGATCTTCAGTGGCGCAATTTTCCAATGATGGTAAAAAGCTCATGGTTAGTGAAGTTTGGTCGTTGTGGTGGTAGTAACAATAGCTACTATAGAAAAGAAACACTCTTCCTGACAAATTGTTGATGGAAAAATTTTATATGTTGATGATGTTCTTTGATGTAAGATGAAGAAGAAAATGCCTCATTGGATTCGACATCTACAAGCTCAAAGTTGGATTCATGGAACGAATTTTCCTCTTTAAGTCTATTGTTGCTAACAAGGAAGAAGATCATGGACTCAAATCATTGGAGCCATTTGGTGTCAAACTTTTAAAAAAACTTGCAAAAGCTTTGGAAGATTGCCACCCATTTATAGGTACAAAGCCTAGATCCAATTGATGAAAAGTGCAAGAATTCCAGCTGAAATGAATGAGGATTTGATGTTTCATGGTTTTTTTTTTCTTTTAGTTGTTGTAAGGAAATTGATGTGGGAAAAAGATGGGACTTTTGCTATCAATTATGATGATTCAAAAATATTTTTCGTTGAGGCATTGTCTCTTATTTTTGTTGAAGAACTTTAGGATGATAGGTTGCTTCATTCCTATGAAAACTTGTACCCATTTGATCGCTCCAACATCCCAAAGATTGGTGGTCTATTAGATATTTCTCCCTTCTTTGTTGCACAAGTTTGAATTCCTAAAGCTCCTAAAAAAATCTCTAAAATGTGGTTTGGCCTTAATTATGCATGTCTTTCAAATTTGTGGGGTTGGATTTTCTTAATTTTATGGTCAGATTTTCTTTGATTCCCTTCAAGATGATGTTCATGCACTTTGATGTAAGTTTATTTTTTTTCTCTATGTTCCTAAACACTAATTGTAAAGATAACTATTGAACATCTTTCTTTCAATTGATGAGGGAGTGTAGCTCATGATGTTCAACAATGGGGGATATGCCCTCGAGATCATGTTCTATCATGCCATTGTCAATGGACCATGTGTTTGGCAGTTTGTAAGCTCATGGGCTCAAGTTTGTCAAGGCGAAAAGCAAGCCTCCCATTGTTGTTTTGACTTTAGTTCATGCATAAATGTCATCAATTTGAAGTTGCATAATAACAACTTGGAAATGACAACACTCATGGAACTTCCACAAACATGGAAGAAACATGAGCTACTACCACATAACATCTTTTTGGTGTGTCATGCATCACTAACTAGACCATCTGTTCCTGATAATTCACCCAGATCTTGTCAAGAAACTCAAGTTTCAACTAGCTCAAGAAGAAGATCAAGATACACATATGAATGGGAAGGTTGCAACAAGATTCAACTCTTATGTAATGATTTATGTGTTGTTATGGTGAGTTAATATTAAAGCTAAAAACATTCCAAATTTGCAAGATTCACGATTCATTTAATTGCAATTGATTACAGAATACGATGCAACGATGTGCCCAAGAAATATTTTGGGAACATAATCTTGGATGTTTTTTTGGTGGCAAATGTCAACAAACTCTTGTGCCATCAGAGGATCTCATTTGTTGCAAAAACAATCCATAGTTCATTATAAGAGCTAACAAGCGGTGATAACATTCAATCCTTCAACAACATGATGCAACAAGAAAAATAATGTGGATTCAATGCCAAATTTCAACAAGAAACAAATGTATTTGTAGTAAGCATGATCTACAACCCAGTCTTAGCTTGTGATTTTGGATCAAGACATCCTTGTTGCATTCATTGACTTTGCAACAACTTCCTTCTTTGGTGTTCGAAGGCAAAACCTTTAGATGCTTGGGTTCTTATCTTGAAAACAACTCTAGATGTTCCTAACCAAACGTTACAAGACTCAAAGTTGACGCATTCATGACATTGGATTGTGCCCAATAAAAATATTCCTACAACATTCAACTTTCTACAACACAAATTCATTTCACTCATTTGTGCTTCTTCTCAACACAAATTACTAATGTAAACTTTCTCAACAACCGTCATCATCATCACTCCCTATTGCTAGAATGAACATTTCTCAAGGTTCCATTTGTGTTATTGAACATAATGACTTTTAATGGGGTAACGGTGATGAATAGACAGTCTAGATACAAGCCAAACTTCCTATCATTAATCATTGTTGAATATCAAATTTGATACTAAACTTTGTAGAACGAGCACCACATTGAGAGTGCAAAAGAAACATGACATTGGAAAATGCATAACAATTGCAACATTGCAAGTGCAAAACAATCATGAAATTGAAGGTGCAAAACATGTATGATGTTGCAAAATGCAAAACAAACATAGGTGCAAGTGGGATAACACGAGCCACACCCGTTTGCTTTTTTATTGCTTTTAGGGAAATCTCTCAAAAATATTCTTCAAAAAATCTTCAAAAAAATCTTTAATTTTTAAAAAAATCTTCATATTATTTTATTAAAGTTCATGTTAAAAATTTGGCCAAAAATGTCATTTTGAAAAAAATTGAAATCCATTTACAAGTCCTTTTACTACTTAAAAACAAATGTTATAATGCTTAATGAGTGTTTTTATTAATTTTTATTCATTGGATTAATTTTTAATTAATTCACATGTTCCCATGATATATTAAAAATACAACTATATAAACAAATCTTACAATTTCGAGATCAAATTAAATTTCAACTTTAAAACATGAAAAAACCAAACAAATATTATGTTTACTATGGTACATGTTATTATGACTGCACCCACAAAACATTGAAAGTGCATAACAAGCATGGTATTGAAAATGCACAACAAGCATGACATTGGAGGTGCACAACAAGCACAACTTTGGAGGTGCAAAACAAGCATGATTAAAAGTGCATGACAAACATGACTTAAAATAACTCCACCAGTGCCTAGTAGAGATATCCATAAAGTGAAGAAACATAGTATTAGTATCTCGAGTGTGGTCATTAAAGGGGTGAAAGTAAAAACAAAAGTGAAAAAGTACAATGCATTTAAATAGTGATTAAAGGTAGCATGAAATTCATATTATCAAAAAAAAATGATAAGGTAACTGAACTTAAAATGGAAACTAAGTTTGGATATCTATATGTGGCCCTAAATTTGTGTAGTTATAACCTTTAAATGGCGTTGTCTTAAGGTTATCATAAAAATGATTAACCTTGATCATGTTTACATATAATTTGGGTTTAATCGTTGATTAAATCACATCCAGAGCTAATTAATCTTAATCACACAACCATATAATCTAGTAGATTTGTCTAATTTATTGATTATATTACACATAAAGCTGATTAGTGATAGTCATGTCTCCACATAATCAGGGTACCATTATTGAAGAATTCTCATCCATGACAAGATGGATCAAAGCACTTTCATACACAATGTTTATAATGCACAACCAAAGAAAAAATCAACAATTGTTTAATGCATGGTCCCAAATAATTTAGCATTTCCCATGTGATTAACTTATACATAACGAACATTAATTTACGCCTTGTTGTTCACCATCCAAAAATTGTCACACAAACATTTCACTCACAACTCCATGAACAATTTTATCATAAATTACTCGCATTTTTTTCACAAAAGGTTTAAACAACAAGAATGAAGCTTCATCCATATTTTGGTGCATACTATGTTGCTTTTGAGTTGCAAGCAAGAATCTAAGAAAACGAGCAAAATAGTGAAAGAAAGTCAAATGGGGAACTTGTTGTCTATTACACAACAAGACAACAATGAAGATGAACTATTAAGCAACAATTTTAATTACCATGAATTGAATTACAAAAATGACTAGCATGATGCACAAGGCAAGGAATATATTCTTCCCACGAACTACCTTGTCCATTAGTGCCCATTTCAAGCACACCACGTTGTCCAAGGTTAATCCCATATTGATTTTAAACTATTCTCCTTTTCTATACGCCCTTTCATGATGCCATGTTATTTTGCATTTGGTAATGATAATGTAGCACCCATTTGCAACCACGATGAGAGTGCACATGCAAAGTTAATGTGTTGTGGATCGATCTTGCATCATCAATTGACCATTGATCTATTTGCTCAAAATTTGCCATGCAAGGCTTCAAATGTTCTAAAATGTGGAACTAGAAATGATGGTGATATAACATCTCAAAATTTGACACCAATGCATAACACATTGAATAGTGTTGCATTTCAAAATCTGATGTGAAGGACATCAAGGAATCCCACTTCTCACACTTTGTCGCATAGGATGTGGGTGGATCCTAATTCTCACATTCCATCGCACAAGGCTGAGGGCTACACAAAAAGTGTTATTGGAGGCAATGGCAATCTTGCCACTCAATCACACATGTGGCAAAGGAAAAACATGAAGAAAATTGGGAATTGGGATGATGTTTCCATAAAGTTGATGATGCAGAACGTTGAAGTAAGTAGTAACTTGCAAACTACTACTCAGAGGCGGGGTGTGCCTATCACATCATTTCATAATAGGATTACATAATTATGGAAAAGTGGGAAATCAAGTGTCTTGCAGAAAAAAAAAACATTACTAAAGTATGTGAAAAAAATGTAATCAATTATGCATCCAATCACATTTGACACAACTACAATTAAAGGTTGTAAAGATTACCTAGGAAAAAAAAACTCCTTTCAAAAACAACATACCTAGGTGGGGGTGGTTACGATGGTTTAGGAAGTGAAATCTCGACTTGTCATTGTAAATCAATCAAGGTTTAGAAACATGGCATGCAAGAGGTCTATGTGGAACCAATGTAGAAAGTTTCATTATGAGGAATTGCATTTGCCGAACCACATTACCCTGTAATTAAAACTCAAAAAACTTCATACGTATACAATTGTTATGTAACTATTCCTTGGGTATTATAACTATTATGCAATTATCCCTTTAAAAATATGGTGTATTAATAAATAAATTATCATGTCAAAAAATCAATTAGCTGTATTATAGTTGCAAGTGAGTTGAAAACAGGTCTTCTATATGATAATTTATACAAATTGTACATACATATGTAATCAACCATGTTTGATTTTTTAGGAGTTGCATTGTAGTTGCATGTGGCAACTATTTTAGAATTATCATAAATGTGTCACTAAAGTAACAACTATGTTGCAACTAATGTACAATGTACATACATGCAATCGTGCCATGTGTCCACGTCTCCACCATCCATTATATGATACATTTGCAATTAATTTTCAATTATGATCCCCATTGATACAATTAGTATGGCCACTAATGTGCCCCTACTAAAATATTATTGTTCAACTATGTTATGATTATAATACAACTACTTATAACTTAATAAGGATACATATTCATTAGTTATTTACATCTTCATCTAATGTATTTCATTTTGAGTGATTCAAAATGTTATGGGAGCGCTACCTCAAGTTCCAAAAATCATCTTTGAAGTGCAAAGGAAAATGAATAATGAAAAAATAATAAGAAGAAAAATAGCTTTCCAACTTACAAAACATTTTTAAAATTTTTTTTTGGACCCCTCCTACTTCCAAACCTCATAACTTTCTTTTTTTTATTCATTTTAATCGATTTAAAGTGCTATAGGAGTGCCACCTAGAAATCTATAAATCATCTTTGAACTCTAATAGCAAGAAAACAAAATATAAGGAATTTTGTGAATGTTTGGGAACCAACCTTTGTAGCCTTTGGTGGTTTTTTTTTTAAGTTCTTGAACCCCTCTACTTTGAGGGGCCATAACTTTTTCAATCTATTATGTTTTTGAAGATTTTAAATGCACTAAACACATTAATAGGAGGGGTTCAAGTTTTGTTTAAACACCAAAAACAATGGAACCCTCCCCTTGGATGTGGCATGCCTTGAATGCTTAAGTGTTATAGTTGTAGCTCAATTATAATTAATCAATAATTAAAAAATTTAACCCATATGCTTTGTCTTCGAATCTCGTGTTACAAACTATATAATGAAGGCTTGTTTTCTTATGTTTTCACATTAAACTACATATGACATTTTGGAATGAACTGAAAAAAGAATTTAACCTAAAGGAAAATCATAAAATAAAAAACAAAATTTCATGGTTATTTTTTAGTGCACTTAGTCTTATGTTTTCCTACTTACTTATCTAGGTAGGTAAGTAGGTAGGTCCTAGGTAAATACGTAGGCATGTAGGTTTTAAGACCTACCTGTCAACAAATAGGAGATCTATTCAAGTGCAAACATAAATCTTTATTGAAAAGAAACTAAAACATGATGTTCACAGCACAAAACATAACATCGAGAACTCCTCAAGGTTCTTGTCACATGAAATACACAAACTTGTGTAATGAAGAAAAGAGAGCCTAATCATCAACATCAAAGTATTGAACTAAAAGACCAAACCACAAATAATCAAACTAATATAAGTAAAAAAAAAATAATTCAACCTTGTGAAAGTAACCTAATTACTTTCCTATTCCAGTAACAAATGAAACCTAACTAGTTGAACTTGAATTATCAACACTCCCCCTCAAGCTTAAATCCATTTTTAGTACACCAAACATTTTTCTAAACCTCTTTAACTTGTCTGTACCTAAAGTCTTTGTGAAAATGTCAGCAATTTGATCTTCAGTATTGACATGAATAAGGTTAATTTCTTTTGCTAGAACTTTTTCCTCTAATAAAGTGGTAGTGCACCTCAATGTGCTTTATCTTAACATGATAGACTGGGTTGTTAGCAAGTAGTATGCTACTGATGTTATCACAATAAATGGCAATAGGAACATCCATTGAATGTCCCAAATCTGAGAGTAGTTTTTGTAACCAAACTATTTCACATGCAACAATTGTTACACCTTTGTATTGTGCCTTCGTGTTTGATAGTGTAACTGTTAGTTGTTTCTTACTACTCCAACTAACAACACCATTTCCAAAAGAAAACATGAAACCACTAATCGATCTTCTATCTGAAACATTGCCAACCCAATCAGCATCCGTGTATCCATGTACTTGTAATTGGTTTTTGGCTTCATAAAAAATTTCACACTGCAAAGTATGTTTTATGTACCTCAAAATGTGCCTCACTGCATTCAAATGTGGCTTTCATGGTGTTTGCATGAATTAACTTACCACTCCAACTGCATAACTCAAATATGGCTTTGTGATGGTCATGTAAATCAAACTCCCCACTATGCGTTTGTACATAGTGGTATCCTCCACAAGGTTTCCTTCATCTGCACTTGACTTCACATTTTGCTCCAATGGAATTGAAATGGGTTTGCAACTTGTCATTTCATATTCGGACAATTTGTTAAAGGCATATTGCCTTTGTAATAACCATATCCCTTTAGGGGACTAGATTACCTCAATGCCAAGGAAGTAATGTGACATTCCCAAATCCTTCATCTCAAACTTTGCTTCAAAAGCTTCTTCAAATCAGAGGTGTCTGCATCACTGTCTCATGTGATAATCAAGTCATCAACATAGATGACTGTGACTACAATCCCATGATCTGTCTTTTTCACATATAATGAAAAATTTGCATTGGATGTTTGAAATCCACTTCTGACAAGATACTAACCTATCTTGTTTGACCAATTAAGCTTTAGGTGTTTGCTTCAAGCCGTACAAAGCTTTCTTCAACCTACAAACCAAATTAGGATGTGTTTGGTCCACATAACCTGGTGGTTGTTCCATGTACATTTCTTCATGTAAATCTCCATGAAGTAAAATATTCTTTACATCCATTTGATGTAAAGACCATCTTTTTGTTGTTACCATAAGAATGATTATTCTTACAGTTGTCATTTTAGCAATTGGATTATAGGTCTCCTCATAATCTATGCCATAAGTTTGGACATAACCTTTGGCAACCAATCTTGCTTTGTATTTGCTCACAAATCCATTTGCATTGTGTTCGATTTTGTACACCCATTTGCACCCAATTACTTTCTTATCCTTTGGTAAAACTATCAATTCCCAAGTAACATTAGCATCCAAAGCCGCCATCTCTTCATCCATGGCATTGTCCCACTTAGGGTTTCCAATTGTTTGTTCAAAACAAGTGGGTTCAACCTCCTATATAACTCTCACCATGTATGCGTAATGATGAACTACAAACCCATCATATGTGAGTCTTTGTACAGGGTATTTGACTTGTGTGGATCTTTGTACTCCATTATTGTTGTCAGGTGTTTTCAAAGTTTTCTTGGCCATTCAAACTTCGAGAGTAGTGACTGAAATGATTCTTGATTCTTCACCCACATTCTTTTCTGAATCACTTTCATCATCTACATGAAGATTTCTAGATGATGTTTGAAAACTACCATGTACAATGTTTGAAGATCTTAATATTCCTTTCCATGGAGTGTTATTTGACCCACTAATTGAAAACTCTTGTGGTCCATTGATTAATTGTGATTCTTGTTTCACATTTGATGAAACATCACCATTTCTAGCCTTTCCATCTTCTACTATCTTCAATGGTGAGTTACAACTAATCATTTCATCAAACCAGAGTCCTGCATTGGGCTTGACAACTGTACCCATACCCGACCCACAGCTGTGCATGGGTCAACTGTACCCACCCATTACCCACCCATGGCACCTTGTCCATACCCATTACCCACCCAACTCATACCCATTAGTCCATCACCAAAATAAAGTTACTTAAGAGTACTGGCGCTAGATGCCGGGATACCCACCCATTACCCACCCATGCGTCCAAGCCCATACCCATTACCCACCCATTTACCCATGGGTATGGGTGGGTATTGGGTAGCCATGGGTATGGGTACCCATTGCAGGACTCTGCATCAAACACAACATCTCTACTCATTTGTAACTTTCGAGTCAAGGGATTGAAGCATTTATATATGTTTTGTTTTGAGGAATATCCAATGAAAATACACTTCTTAGCTTTTGGGTTTAGTTTTGATCTCTTCTCGCCAAGAACATGCACATATGCAATGCAACCAAACATTCTAATGTGTGAAACATTGGGTTTCTTACCTATGAATTTTTTTCAGATGTTATGCCATGAACTGTTGTTGTGGGTGTTCGATTCATGATATAGATTGCAATCGCTTCTGCTTTAGCCCAAAAGTAATTTGGCAAATTCTTCTCATTCAACATAGCATGTGCTATTTTTATAATGTGTTTTTTTTCCTTTTAGCAATTCCATTCTGTTGTGGGGAATAACTACATGAGTATTTCCTTTGAATTCCATGCTCCTTCAAATACTCACTGAATTCATTTGAAAAATACTCCCCCCCCTCCATCGAACCTTAAGCACTTGATGCTCACACCTTTCTCCTTCTCCACCATTGCTTTGAAATTCAAAAAATGTTGAAACACTTCACCTTTGTGTTTCATGAAGTAGACCCACAACTTCCTTGTGTGGTCATTAATGAAACTCACGTAGTACTTGCATCCTCCAATGGATTTTGTTTTCGTGGTTCACACATCTGAATGGAAAATTTCCAAAGGTTTGGAACTTACATGAGTTGTTTGAGTTAAGAATGGCTGCCTAACTTGTTTCCCCAATTGGCATGCTTCATAAACTTATGACATCACCTCTTCTATTCCAAATTTGGGAAGACCTCCAACAAGATTTTGTTTCTCCATTAATTTAAGACGTTGGAAATTAACATGGTCAACCCGCTTGTGCCAAATTCTAATGTCTCCAGCTCCTTTTCCATGTGTGAATAACATGGAATTCACCTCAGGCATGTTCACATCCAAGGTGAACATTCGTCCATTCCTTTCCCCTTTTGTAATCAATTTGCCTTGATTCTTCATGTTTTCCACAAAACATCCATTTGGGTTGAATGTCACTTGTAAACCTTGTTCCACCATCTGGCCTACAAACACCAATTTTTTTGTTATGGTTGGAACATGAAATACATTTTTCAAGTACTTTGTTTGCCCATCTTGCATGGACAATGGCACCTTGCCAATTTGTGTCATGAGATGTGTAGTGTCATTACTAGTTTCCACAAACCCTGATGTTTTCAAATCCTTTGTGTCTCTAAACCATTCTCCATGACTAGTCACGTGGTTTGAAGCTCCAAAATCCACATACCAGACATTGTTATCTGATACACCTCCTATCATTGAATTTGTCATGTGTTGCATCACAAACATTTGCTCATCATTTTGATTACTAGTTGATGCATAATTCCCTTGTTGCAACTTTCCATTTCATGCATCATGCTCCCTTTGATAACAGTTCTTTACCATGTGCCCAGGTTTCTCGCAATAGTAGCAATTTGAGTTACTATTTGGTTGTTGACTTCAATGACTTCCACCACGACCTTCATGATTTCCTCTTCCTCTAAAGTTTCCTTGTCCACCATGCGAGCTTTCGTGTTGACCTTGAAATGAGGTTTTACCACCTCTATTTCTACCTCTATTAGTATTTGAATAGAAAGCACTTTCTTGTGATCCTCCATTGAATGAAGTACCAACAATTCTCATCTCTTCTCTTAAAAGTAGAGTTATTAAGTCTTGGAAATCAGGAAATGTTTTTCAAACTATGAAGTACGAAACTAATTATAGTCTTTTCCAAGTCCATTCAAGGTGATGCCCACTAAATCTTCATCATCTACAAGGGCTCTTATAAATGCAAGAACATCTATAAGGTTTTTCACCTTTGTAGAATAGTCACTGATATTCATCTTGTTTTTTGGTAGATTATGTAACTTTTGCTTTAATTGCATTTTACAAGTTTGTGTATTGGTGCCATACATCTTCACCAATGTATCCCAAGCTTGTTGGGTGATTTTGCATCTTGAATATGCACATTCATGGAATCAGACACATTCACAGAAAACTAATACAAGGTTTTCCTTGTTTTTTCATGCCAAGTTTTATTGGTTTGAATTTGTTGTTGTGTGGGGTTTTCTGGGAAAGGAGGTTTTTTTTCATCACCAGTTATGAATTTCCAATAACCTTTCCCCATCAAGAAATTCATAATCCTAAATTTCCGCACTTGGAAATTATTCTTGTTTAGTTTTTCAATTGCAATTTGAGAAAGACCGTTCGCCATTTTTTAAGGCAACATTCAATGTCTTCTTGGGGTTTCACAAATGATTTTATTTCCTTCCTTGGGTTTCTAGGATTAGGATTAGGGTTCTTTCTTTAGGTTTCTAGGATTAGGGTTAGGGTTAAGGTTGAACAAGATGGACCTTGCATATGTATGTATGTTTTGAATATTATACGAAATTTTATATTATACATAGGTTTTATGTATATGTACGTATCTCGTATAATATTTCGTATGGTATTAAATACATGATTACATACCACACTTTTGTATGAAGGTCTTGATAATGTATTTGCACTTCCCAATCTTCAAACTCCTTCCTTCAAGTTCTCCCAAATTATATTTGCTCCACTTCAAAAATTTGTTTTGATGTCTTCTCAAAACAAACTTTTGTCACAGCAACTTTGCAAAGCTACATCACTCGCATATGACCTTGGATCAATTTGAAATTTTGGTGAAACATGAAAAACTATGTCTACTACCATTTCTCGTAATTTTAGTTGATTTAACTTCATAAAATGAGAGATCTTGCTACTTCCTTGAAATCACTTCAAACTGGGACTTAAACACAAAATGACTTACAACTCACTCTTAGCAACTCCAAACTCCTTGAGATTTTAGGAGATACATTAGATATATGTTTTCTATATTTGCTCAAAATTTCAGCTCTATTAATAATGGCCACAAAGAGTTATCACTTTAAAAAAAAAATGATTTCAAAACTAAGACTGAAACTTTAAATGTTTGGATCTCTCTCAATACAATTCCAAATGACACGAAATTTCTTTCACACATGTATTCCTTTATGATTTATAAGATCCCAAAGCTAAAAATCCAAAAATGCTCAAATAAAGGAGATATGACCAAAAAACCATATCTGGCATAGAGTTTTCAAAAGCTCATAACTCTCACAAATCGTATCCTTTTCTTTTGAAAATCTAAAAATAAGAGCGTCTTATAATCTTCTATAATCTCTCCAAGTTTCACTTCAAGATCTTTTCACATTAGATTTAAATCTAGATTTAAATATCTGACTTCCACAACCCTTAATATGTTGATCTCCTCTCACCTCTTTCTTTTTCTTTTCTTTCTCTTCACATTCTTTCCTTTCTTCATTTCTCTTTTGCACTTGACAAACTCCTATGATATTATTAGAGATTCTCAAGCTTTAGTTCTAGAGACTTTTTAGCTCTAGATCTCTTTCAAACTTTCTCATTCAACAACTTCGCTTTGATACCATGTTAACAAATAGAAGACCTACTCAAATGCAAACATAAATCTTTATTGAAAAGAAATTACAACATGATGTTCACAACATGAAACATAACATCAAAAACTCCTCAAGGTTCTTATCACATGAAATACACAAACTTGTGCAATGAAGAAAAGAGAGCCAAACCATCAACATCAAGGTATTTAATTTAAAGACCAAACCACAAATAACTAAATTAATATAAACAGAGAAAGTAATTCAACCTTGTGAAAGTAACTTAATTACTTTCTTACTTTAATAACAAATGAAACCTAACTAGTTGAGCTTGAATTCTCAACAACCTATCTACCTATGGTTATGTTCGACCTATCTAGCTACTAAAATTTTTATTTTTTATTTTTTCCAAAATACAACTAATATGTTGTGGCAATTTTCGATTATGCCATGTGTTACAATCTCAAATTGTCATTAATAATTATAATGGGCGATGGAAATCAATATTTCAAAAAAAAATTTAATGTCCAAAAATCTTCATAATGCCACATGTCAAATTTTAATATATGGATGACAATCAATGATGTCAACATTACATCATGGTGTAGTTATTATGGAGTTGAATAGTAATTGAAAATGAGTTGTTTTGATTGAATTGTAATTGAGTTGCAATGAATTGCACCGTATATACAATGAGTTGCAACTCTACAATTCATGCAACTTGTCTGTTAACACTCATGGTGTATAAATACAATGAGTTGCAAGTGCCTTTTACAACTCAAAAATTGAGTTGCAAGGCTAGTTGCAAAACACCCATTTTTTTATAGTGTTTCTACATAAATTTATTTGAAACTTTATGAAGCACACATGTATTCACCATCATAGATTTGAAAATATGATGAATTTAATGCCAAAGTTGGTCAAAATGGAGGCACCCTAGTTCTAGCATGAACCAATTCATGAACAATGCATTCAATTATGCCTAATGAATGCAAATGGTTGTATGTGTTATCATGTGCCAACACAACAAGTGTAATGTTCCCAATTTTATACATTTTCATAGGTAAGCATTTTAAACAAAATTTCATTGCTAAACATGAATTGTGTGCAACAATGGCAATGTAATTTAAAGTTTGGATTACAACCATACTTTTTGACAAGTGGATATTTCATTTCATTACTTTTGTTCAAAATTCTAGAGGTAATCTAAGCCCAACCAATTGCCATTTGTTCATTTTAAGTGGCTAGAACTTGCATGTTACCTTTGATGTGTGCACAAAGCAATGGGTGTGCAACTAGATTTAATCATCATGTTGTCACACACTTCACATGCATTATAACCATTTCATGGTTCATGTTTCAAAATTTTCAAAACTGTTTTCCAAATATATAAAAATGTTTGGACATAGGCTAAGAATTTAGTGAAGGGTGTTAACAAGGAGGATTTGGCACAATGGGTGTCTCTGACATTCAAGAAGGCACTAACAACAACTAGCATATTCAAAGGTTTTTCAACCATTGGGATTTGGCCTTTGAATCCAAATGTGATGGCAAGCAAGATCCAACCATCTGAAGCGTTTGTGGATAGTGAACCCCAAACCCAAACATGGATTTGCAAGTTGACGAGGTTTTAAATGAAAACATTAACACGTTAAAAAAAGATGTCAACATTGATAATCAATGCAAAACTGATGACACATAAATGGATGATGACGAAGTCCGATTGAATGGGGTACTTGATTGGTCAACAAACCTTGGGTTTGGGAATGTGAATATTGAGTCAATCACTATTGGGTCTAGGAGCATGAATCTTGAATTCAATCAAACATGATTGATTAATTTACATATTGGGGTTTGAATTTTGTAGGAAAAGGTGCCAGATTGGGGCAAATTGCATGCAACATTGTTGATCTCACACTTGGTTTGTATCACTTCTTGACATTGCTTGAAGCTCCCATCAAGTCCCACCACCAAGTTTCAAATGAAGAACCCTTTATCAACTAAAACAAAAGCATGATGATGATGAATGAACATCATGTGCCACATTCAAGCAAAAATTGGCAAAAAAGGAGGCAACAACTCGAGTGTGAGATGCTCAAAAGGAGCAACTACTAGCATTTAAATGTGCAAGAGAAGCTGAGAAGAGGGATCATCAGGTGACGAAACAAATTTGATTGGAAAAAATAACAACAAATAAAAGGTTTGATGAGCAATGGAGCTTGAAACAATGTGGAGAGGTTGGTGATGCTCTACATTTGGCCATCAAAGCAAACCTACTTCTAGTGGCAACGGTATATCACACACCATTTTACAGGTTTGCATCACATGTGTACAAGTATAACATGCATCTCACCATCATGAAATGTAAAGTTCAACAAGATGGCCAAGATGCATCACACATTGCACTAATTGAACCTAATTCGGTTTATAAAGGATTCTCAACATCTTTTCCCATCAATTGATCAATTTCAAACCACCCTTAGATTGTTGTGAACATGCTTTGATTGCCAATGTTCATGTACCAATGGAATCTAGTGCTAATCAAACAATAGTATAATCTCTAAGATTTTTGATAAAAAGTTCATTTGCGGATTAATCTAACAATTTCGGCTTGATTAGGAGTTTATGTAATTTCGGGTTTAGGTCAAGAGAGAACGCGTGTTGATTAAGGAAGGCTACTATTTATTTTTGCATTATGTCATGACACAATTCATGCAAGTTGCTATGTGTTTTTGTGTCATGTCAAGATACAATTCATGAATCGCATTGTCCATTCTGCAAGCGATGGCTTGCATTTATAAATACAACATAATTTGATTTAAGTCAATTTTATCTTGTAATTTTTATTAAGGTATCTTGTAATTTTTATGAAAGAACAATCAATTTAAGGTCAATTTCACCACACAATTTACAAGTAGTTTTTTCAATTTCTGGATCTTCCACTAAATACAAAATTGTGATTCATACTTTTCCATTATGCACAAATGACACTTCAATATGTTTCTGGGCAAACCATATTGGGTTGTGAATGTGCACATTTCAGCACCAAAAGTAACATCTGGGGCCTTACTTGTGCATATTAGATGTCTAAGTGTCTAGACTTTGAAAATGTGTAAGCAATTCATGGAGCCAAAGAAAAATATGGTTTTGCCACAAATTGGCTACCCTCTTACTTGCTAAGTGATGAAATATTTCTACACATCCAGCCTCTATCAATTGAGCAGAAAGCCTTAAACTATCCATTTAAGGTTTAGTTGCCTTATCTTTCTTTCATCATGTTTTTTTTTTCTTGAGCACTTTGGCTGTTGATGCACTTACTGCTACCATAATTAATTTGAATCCTGTGCATTAGATATTGTGTGTGGTTCTAAGTTTCACCCTTTGATTTAATAAAAAAATTCACTTTACAAATAGCTAGGTTTGAGGTTGAAAAAGGTGGTGAAAGGAGGACCAGAAGGCAAAGGTCACTTTATGTATTTATCTTGACCCTGCAAATTAAAATCATCCCTGGAGGAAAGTCAAAATATGCTGGTTTGGCTCAACACATATGCTGGTTTGGCTGCATTTGGCCCAGCATTCTTGCACAGTTTGCTGAGGCTGGTGAAAGGCACAGCAAACTTCAAAGCCTGACACTTGCCAGAGAAGAGTGTAATAAATATGATCTGCTGCTCCCTGTTTCTAATTGGCAGTGGGAGAGCCTCCTCTCTTGGTCCAATGCTTGGTCCAGGTGGTTTGATACTAATAGTCTCCCACCTAATTGCAGTCTTGGTTTTAGTTTTATGGGTAGGGTTGGAAAAAAGTAAATAACTAAACTCAGATGTCAGAAATATTTTTGCAGGTTCACATACTGAGCATTGCTGAGGATGCTCCCAAAGTGGAGAATAAGCAATGGTTGAAAGAACCTCCACTAAGCTTTTTAGAGCAAGCATGACTGAGAGAACGTCTTCCTGTGAGAAAGTATTGGATAGTTTGAAGAGATGGATAAAATTAAGAACTTAGGAAGCAGCACTCAAGGGACTTGATGGACAAACAAAAACTCAAGAACACATGATGCAGAGCACACACATGTGATGAGACCTTGTGTTATGAAACACGAATGGAAATACTTTCAAGAACAAATTCATGGGGATTAAGATACAGATGGTCAATATCTATTTAAACTCTTCTATGCTTTTGTACCTTACAATAACTGCCTGAAGCTTGCCCCACGAAAGTGGAATATTGAGATCACAATAAACAGTAACTTCTTTTATGGGTGAACTACAATGATGGGTTGATGTTGAAGTTGATTTTCAGTACATGAATTCTGCCCCCATCATGGTGACTAGTGACAAACTCCAAGCATTGTGCAATGGATTGAAATGCCTCAGCCACATCTTGTAAATTTCATGATCCTGGTAGCTGTTTGCCGGAATCTGCAAAGGAGGTGGTGGTCTGTCTGCCTACCAGCGAATAAATAAATACCCCTGCAAGCTCTGCTACAGAAAAAGGTACACTTTATTATATACTATCATAGCTCAATGGAAATTCTGCACAAACAAACAAAACAACACTTTGTATGTTATTGTGGGTATGCACAAGTACCATTTTTGCTTGACCACCCAGAGAATGCAAAACTTGCTTCTGACTCACTGTCAGGATAAAAGAAAAAAATCAGGGTTGTGAATTGCAACTGGCACTGGCTTTACCTTCTAAATGCTCAACTTGGGTCGCATGTTAGCACTGTTAGTGAAGGTGTCAGTGAAGACATCAGCACAAGCCATCCGAATGCGCTCTGGTGTTGCAGGAGTGTCCAGGACAAACCAACCATGGTGTCCACTTTCAAGCCGTGCAGCTGCAATGGCATCTTTCACTGCAAAGAGTGCAACAGATGCCAGAAAGAGAGGAGGCTCTCCCACTGCCTTTGATGAATGCACTGCCCTTCTATTGGGAGCATCCTGCAAATTTATTGTAAAAGATTTGTTCAGAAATAAGATAAAATTTCTTAACAAAGAAATTTTAGGCATGGAAATGCAACTGCCAATCTGGGTAAACAAGATCCTTGATCTACCAATAGTGCAAAAAGAGCTGGATCTTCTACCTCAAAAAACATCTTTTTCAACAGAGTCTGGTCAGGTTTCTGAATGCATACTGTACATCTACTAGATCTGAAAACATAAGTTATCAAATGCTAACCTTCAATAGTGAAACTCGAAAATCGATGGGGATGTCATTAACAGTCGGGATCTTATAGGTGCCAGGACCTTGAGTAAAGAGATGGCCTGGTCTTACCCAAGGATGTGCAGGATCACCCCACTTCAGTTCCTCCAACATCGCCCAACCAAGACCTTGCACAAAGCCACCTTCGACCTGGAAACAGAAAAATACAAATTTTTTTCAGTGGAAAGTATTTCAAGAAACAACCTGGCAAATGGAAATTACATTTGCATTCTTGATTTGGAGTTTCCTATCAGACACGCACCTGGCCAATATCAATTACTGGATTTAAAGAGTATCCAAGATCCATCACAATGTCAACCCGTAGTAGATGATAGTCGCCTGACAAACTGTCAATCTCAGCCTCTGCAAATGCAGCTCCAAATGTGTAATAGTTGAAGGGTTTCCCTTTCCCATCCGACCAATTGAATCCTATGTCAGGGGTAATGTAGAACCCATGTGCTGACAGATCAATTCGCTCCATGTAGCAAGCATTCGCTAGCTGTAATACCAGAGGGTGATACCCATACTCAAAAAGTTAGACAGAGAAAACTCACTGGCAGTAGTAAACATCATATAACAGACTGCAATGAAGGGCTGAAAATTGCACAAAAATTCTATTGCTTGAGTAACAGATTCTTGCCTCAGCAAAGGTCATTGAGGTTGACTTCTCAGCAATGGGTTTCATACGAGCCTTGATCTGCTCACAAGCATCAAGCACTGCTCCTCCATACATATCAGAACTTGCGGAGGCAGCTGTCGGTGATGAGTTTGGTACCTGTGGCAGTTCAACAAAGATGAAGTTTAGCCTTTGCACTGTCAGAACTTCAGACAAGATATCTGGATAATTTCATAGACACAATTTTATTTTTTCCAAGCATTACTTCAAGACAAAGGACACAGATGACCCACCATACTCAAACATTTCAACTGTAGAAGTCTAGGATTCTGTGAAACAAACCAAGTGTTACAATATGTAACCCAGAAGAGAAAAGGAGAGAATGCAAGTAAGTAGCTGGACCTTATCCGTGCTAGTTTCAGATATGAAGACATGACTTGGAGATATGCCAAAGGAAGATGCAGCAATTTGTGCCATCTTTGTGTGGAGACCTTGTCCCATTTCCACGCCTCCATGTGTAACAAGTACAGTTCCATCAGTGTAGACTTGCACCAATGCACCTGCCTGCACAAGTGTGAGTGAGAAAGACACAGATAGCTTCAGAAGTTGAACCAACAGGAGGAGGAACAAGGGCAAAGAAAACAAAGGGAACAAAAAGCAAACAGGTAGATGAAGGCTTTTTTCCTAAGTCCAAGGACCTGATTGAGGAACTTGGTGGTGAAGGAGATGCCGAACTTTGTGGGCACCATAGCTACCCCACGCTTCTTCCACCGGTTCTGTGCATTGAATGCCTCCACATCAGAACACCGCTTGTCAAACTCGCATGAGGCTTTCAACTCTTCCCAAACACGCTGTGTCCGGCACTCCTCTACAATCTGCCCGTAGTGTGTTTCATACCCCTCCTCCTGGAAGTTGAGTTCCTGTGCAACATAACCCAGCAGCAAAAGTCACACCATGCTCACAATGCAAACCATATTGGCACACCATGCAGAGTCATTCTATACAGGAACCAACAAAAAGAAGACACCAACAACATTAATAACTGGAAGGTATCAGTAGGGAAAGGAAAAGGCAAACCCGAATCTCTTCAGGACGACGTCCAACTGTGCAAGCAATTCGCTCAATCCAGTTCTCGGCAATCAACATTCCCTGTGGACCACCAAAGCCACGGAATGCCGTGTTGCTTGACTGGTTGGTGAAACAGACATTCCCTCGGACACGCATGTGAGGAATTTTATACACGTTGTCTGAGTGAAACATTGCCCTCTCTAGCACTGACGCTGAAAGATCCAAAGAGTTCCCTCCATTGTTGTAAATGTCAACATCCAAGGCAAGAACCTTTCCCTCTTTTGTAAATGCAACCTTGAAAGCCAACCCACAACCATCAAACCAACCACTAGCTTCTTAGATCCATCACTTCTTTTGCAAGAAGGCAGATACAAAACAGTCCATGCCCTCTACAACTTGGAAGATCTGACAGCTGAAGATTCAGTACAATTCCACCAGCAGTTTTGGGAAACGCTGTATAGAGTGCTGCAGAACAGACCTTGTATCTACCCAAAAAGGCATGCCTTTGACCAGTGATAGCCATATCCATGTCACGGTCCAAAGTGATTCGGACTGGTCTTTGTAACAAGTAAGCTGGAACGGCAGCAGCAACATTTATGAATGCAGACCGAGTTTCCTTGCCCCCAAACCCACCTCCAATGCGCTTCACCTTGCACACGACTCTATTCTCAGGGATGCCCAACACATGGGCTACATACCGTTGATGCTTTTGTGGCGCCTGGCAGACAGACAAAACAAAGATGAGTCAATCCAAGGAACCTCTCAGAAGACATTACATTGGTCGTTGTACTATATGTAAACCATCAGTTGTTGTCCGACAAAACGTATACGAATGAAGAGTTTGAATTTAAACCTGAGTGGAAGAAACCATGTGAACTTCATTGCCAGCATCTGTAGTCCAGACCAATGAGCTCATCGGCTCCAGATAAAAATGTTCCTGACCTCCCATGTGCACTTCACCCTCCAGTATCTGGATGTCTTCAGAGTGGATTGCTGTGTCACAAAAGAAAGAGTCTGGATCACCCGTTTCTAGCACCCGCCCTGATCCTGGGTGGAAGCTGCCAGTGGCAACTGCCTGATGCATATCCAGAACTGCTGGAATGTCTTCATAATCCACCCGCACTTTCCGTGCAGCATCTTTTGCGTTCTCATGCGTATCTGCTACTACAATCCCTATCACCTGATCATCACAGCAGATATTAGTCCCATGCAAAACAAAAAAAGAAAGAAAAGCTAGCTCCAAGTTCATGTGCAAATGTCCAGTTTGCAATAACGAAAGTCTCCTCTTGTGAAGGATCTTGTGAAGTGCAAAAGTGTGTCCTTCTCATATGTTTCAAATAAATAAGAAATCCCAAGAGACGTCAAACTGGTAATCATTCAGCAAGAGGGCTGGCTGTCACACCTGACCAACACAAGTGACAGTCTTTGTTGCAAAAACTTCCTCATCATGTACAGCAGCACCAATATCATTGGCTCCTGGCACATCCTTGGCAGAGAAGAAACCTTCAAAACCAGGCTGTTTCTCTGCCTCACTTGAATCAATAGACACAATACGTGCATGTGGACGTGTACTGAGGACCAATCCAGCATGCAAGCCATGTAGCGGCATGGCAATGTCATCCACATATTCTGCCTCCCCTGTCACCTGCATTCCATGTATCACTGCAAGTTTACCCCTCTGGATCCCACCATTGCATGAAGAAGAGGAGAAGAGAAAGACATTTGTTTGAAGTCAATATGTCACCTGAAGGCTTGCAGACTGATGCTGAAGAGGTAGACCCACAGCAGTCCCATTTGACAGTGTCTGAAACAACTGAACTCCATGAGAGGGTTCCTTTATATATTGTGCCACAGCTGATCTGTAGCTCTCGGGCAAGTCATGAACAAAACTGGCGTCTGCTTCAAGTCTATATGTCGTAAACAAGAAGAATTTGAAGAAGAAGCTGGAAATAAGGGAGCGCCTGAACTCGACCATACCCCCAGGAGCATTACTAGCAATCACAATTTCTTTCTGCAAATATGATAGGGCCTGGTCTAAAGTCTGCTGATTCCAAGGCTTCCCCTTCAGGAACTCCTGTGTCTTGGTCGCACAAAGCACCATTGCAGCAACCCCACCATATGCCAGAGAAATCTCTTTCACAAACCAACCAGCTCCATCGATTTGGGTAAGTGCAACTCGAAGACCAGCATTGACCAGAGCAATATCATCATCCCGACGGTGTGCTTGTTTGAACTCCTTTACATACTCAAAAGGTCTGGTCCATGGCAGAAACACAGAAGCTAAGATTTCGGTTTTCTGGAGGTTCACCTTCCGGTAGCCAAGGAAAAAGTCTTTGGCATCTATAGTTCGAGAGCATTGCCCCTGTGAAACCACAGTAAAACTTGCACCTGCCGCAATCCAGAGAGGGTTCAAGTCTGAAATGGGGCTGGCTGTGCAGATGTTACCACCTATGGAAGAAACATTGCGAATCTGAGCACCAGCAAACCATCGTAACTGCTCAATGAAAGCCTTGCAGCTAGCAGTTTTGTACTCCTTTTGCACTTTCACCATCTCTTGTAATAACTCCAACAGCTTTGTCAGTGTCACTGATGCACCAACTTCCAAACCATCATCTCTTACCTGCACACAGAACAGACTTTGTGGGTGGGTCTCTGCATCATCAAATTGAGAACAATCCATTTCACATTCCTGCATCTACCTTTGGTATAGAGAAAAGCTTTGAAACAAGTGTACTGATTCTGTAGAAACTGACAGACTATAATGTGCACAGCAATAGCTCTTTTGTAAACCAAGCAGGAGAAAGGAAAAATGTGTGAGGAGCACCACCACCACCATGAACTTACCTTTGTAGCAAGAAGCTCTGGTACATGCGTGACAGCAAGGAGAACTGGATAATGGAGGTTCTTAAACCGTGTCTCAATGCCAACTTCTGTGTTCCCACCGACAAGCTTTGCCTGAGGATACCTGACTTTCAAGTCCAAAAGTTGGTTGAGGTTAGTTGGACGATACCACATCAACCCATGTGCACCACTGAGAACCAGAGAGCTAGCCTTCCGTGAGACCAACTCCGGGGGAAAGATGGGCTCTGCTTTTGTGGGTACAATATTGTCCTTCCCATAATGGTCAGTCAAGATGCTCCTGTTGCTTACTGCAGTTTTCTTGCCAGTTTCTTCCTGAGACTTGTGCTCCACATATCCATTCTTTGATTGCAACTCTGCAGGCTTTCCACAATCACAGGGATTGCCCGTTGAGGGACATATTCCAGCCACCCCCCCTTTCTTATGAGAACTGCTTGAGGGCAACACCCCACCAGCTGCTGTGTGTATGGCCTCATCCGTATACAGGGAAGGTTCATTCTTGGCAAACACACGAAATGCATCTAGGATTGGACGGTATCCAGTACAGCGGCACAGGTTCCCTGCCAAGCTCTCCTCAATTTCATGCTGTGTCGGTGGCTTTTGTGTTGTTCGCAAAAGAGAATACATTGACATCACAAATCCCGGTGTGCAAAAGCCACATTGAGATCCATGTGCCTTTGCAAGCGCTTCCTGTGTAAGTTACAGAACTCAGTTGCATTTACATAGCCCAAGAAATGAAACCAACACAGCTTTGCCTCTTTCCTCCTCCTGAGACACACAATCAGATCTCTCCACAGAACCAACAGCCAGATTCCAACCAGAAACACAAGAAAACAGCATTGAAGATGTGGTGGAAGATGTGGTGCACTCTCGGTCAGTTTCAAACAAACAACTCAGTAATGTGCAAACACATCAAACTCTCTCACACACATACCTGCACTGGGTGCAAACCGTTACGGCGATTGCCAATGCCTTCAACTGTTACCACATGCATCCCTTCCACAGAGTACAGGGGTGCGAGACATGCATTGATTGCACGGTGTCTGCAATGCACAACAAACCAAACAAATCAGTTGGGAGTACAGATTGGTTTGTTCTTCCAGTTCCTCAGCTTTCTACTCTCTCGCTCTCTCTCATCTCTGCCACCACCACCCACCACCTCCTGTTGAGCCTGCAACTATTTGATCTGCTGCTGATTTCTGTACTCAAAACACCAGAGCCATAACAAGCCCTTCTTCTTCGCCCAACGACAGCAAAAGACCCATGATAGAATCTGGAGTTCTGAGTCAAGAGAGAATTACACAATTGTCTGTTGCTGTGTGTCGTAGTGAGACAACATGACAGTGCATGCTCCACATCCACCTTCTCCACATCCAAGCTTTGTACCCGTAAGCCCTATCCCTGTTTGTTGTTGTTGTTGTTGTTGTTGTGGCACAGACACGAAAACACACTAAGAAGAAGAAGACGAAGAAGAAGATTGCAACCACAGTCTCAGAATTGTTGATTCCCAGTATACCCAAGTTGCGAGATCATGATTCTAAACTTCTTTAAGGCGATTCCAAGGTGTTTGACAGAAACCCATTACAGCAGAACAAATGGAAACCTCTTGGGATTGAAGAAGAGGAAGAAGAAGAAGGAAAGAAGAGCAGCTGCTGCTGCTGGGGAGAGAACAAAACACAAACCTCTAAGATATTCGAGAAGAGTGCGGTGAGCAGAGTCGGATGGCAACACGTGGCGCTTGCCATTCACATAAACTATAGGCTGCTGTGGTGGTGATGCTGATGCTTCTTCTTCTTCCTCTTGCAAACTGCTCCTTGCTACTGCACCGATTCCATTCCCACCAATTCCAACAACAGCGTCCTCCAGTGATCCCATGTTTCGTTACCACACTACTCCCTCTTGCACCATCCACTTTCGCGATCAAGAAACACCCACAAAGAACCTAGAGGAAAAACGAGCGAATTATGATCCTCGCCCCAACACCCAAAAGCAGAACCTCCACGAAACTTGAGCGAATTTTGATCCCTTGCGCGATAGTCGCGGTATATCCAATTCTTGGAAAAGACGTTTCCGTATTCCCGGACACTCTTTCCTTTTCAATTGCGCTAAAATCCCACAATCTCAGAGATTCTTGCACCACCGCATTCTAGTCCTTCCTGTAACCGCAGATCATATCCCTCAAGTTCTGGTGTTGGGTTCCTATGGAACCTTTTTTTTTTTGGTTTGTTTTCCCCTAAACTCCGAATCATTACAACTGATGAGGTCAAATTACTTACACTAATCCAAAACCAGAAAGTGTGCAAAACACAAAACCAATTCAGAAGAGAAGAGGGGTAGCAGCACTAGGCACCGCTTCCCGCATGAGAAGTGTCGCGTTCATGGACTAATTCTTTATTCGGAAACATGCTTCCACTTCCCCAATCTATTAACCGCTTCTGGCTTCTAAAGGCTCAGAATTCTTGACAAGCGCCACGCGTCACCGAAAAAAGGAAGAAAGAAGAATCACACATCATCTGAAAGGAATTTTACCGCTTCTTCACTAAGGAACCCGCTTCCCCCCCACCCCCCCCGACGACCACAAAATCCCCTCGAACTCCGCAAACTGAACTCCGATCGATTATCTGTCTGAAGCAATTTTGTAGCCCGATAATAGACGCGTGTGACGCAACAATCGGATCTGAATTCCGATCCAAACTCCGTCCGCTGGATCGGTTTGAGTGACCGTGTGTTAAGTCACTCTCGTCGGCACATGCGGGAGGCGCTTCGGAAAGCAAGCACGGTAGGTGGATGGATGGATGGGTGGGTGGGTGGGTGGTACCCTCGAGTTCGTAGGGTCACCCCCGCTTACCCATAGAGGTCGACCCGCCGCATACCAAGCACATGAGTCTTAACCCTATACCATGAGTCTGGTTGAGTTAGCCTCCAAATCAACCTCAAAACTTGATCAACACCAAAGTGTCTAGTTAAACACTAAACAATCCTCACAACCTCTCTAAGTCTAAGTTAGAAGCAAAGAAGCATCTTATTAAACACCGCGAGGGGACCTTAAATTAAATTGTGCTCTATTGCAAAACTCTTATAGTTGTTCAATTTGTTTTGAAGTGCAAGATTCTAATAGAAAATGGTTTAAGGAAAAATCACTCATTGCCAAAAAAAAATCCATGGATATGAATGAACACCTTAAACCCTAATTAAGAAGATGACTCATTAGCAAACATTACCTCAAACATTGCTCTCAATGATACTTTACAATCAAAGGAAAGGATTGATTCTTCTTCAAGCTTGTGGTTGGGGGTTTTTAAACCTTCCAATTCAAAGATGATGGAGTTTTTTTTATGTCCTTAAGACTTGTGGTTGGGCATTTTTAAACCGTCCATTCCATTCATAAATGGGTTTTTTTTTGTGTTCTTAAAACTTGTGGGCTTTTAAAGCTTCCTTATACTAAAATATTTTATTTATTCATTTGCCTCTTTGTGTTTGGCAATGGGCAAATCATCATTATTGGTCGTTGTCAATATTTTTATTATTATTGGACATTTCCACCACTTACTTTTTTGCCTTTTGGAAAGGGCAAATCATGAGTATGCATGTGTGTTGTTTCATTGTTGTAAAATGCGGTTGTTGTCAATCAAGTTCACATCATTTGATAATGTGACGAATATTGTTTGTGTATGAAGGTTTGGCATTTCTCTAGAGGTATAAGTTGCACTTCACTAGACACAAAAAAATATATGTGTTCACAAGAGCCTAGATTTTATTTTATTTTCAACCTTCTTTATTTTGGGAAGTTGTATCTTGCTCATTTTTCAAACTTAAATGGCTAAAGGGGCACCAAGTGAAAAAAGTTTATTTAGATCTTTGAACCTATGAAGCTAAAAATGAATGCACATTCTTTAAAGCTTAAGTGTTCAAATATTCAATTACATACCTACCTACCTACCTACCTACCTTTCAAATTATTTTTAAAACAACTATAAATAAGTTCAAACACAAGGCTTGACAATTAATTTTGAACCTTATAGCAGTTAGTGAGTATGGAAATGACTTAACACAACTAATTACATTTATGCATAAAAAAAAGGTAAAAAAAATTGTTTCAAGGAAGATAAAAAAAAATTTAAATTCCACGAATGTTAATTATGCCCTACAACAAAACTAATTGATTTGATTTTCTAACAATTGCCTTCTAAAAACTAACTATATTAATTGATGTCACCTTCAAAGTTGATAGAAATAATATGTAAATCTATTACTAATAATTTTAGAGGGTTGCCTTACTAGCCTAATTAAATAATCAAATAAAATTATCCCACTAACAACAACATAATACATGAGCAATGGCCTTTTAGTTAATCAAGTTTATGTTTTTTTTTTTTTTGGTTATTGCCATGTAACAAGGATCTATTATAGTTTGACTATTTCTCATGCTACACCACTTGTAATTTAACTAGGACTTTAAGTCTTCCCATACTCAATTTTTAACATGATGCATATGCTTACATATATTTTTCCATAGTACATACCATGTCACCATTAATGAAATAGGCCACATCACCATGTGCATAATAGTTTAAAGTTCAAGCTTTCACATACATGACCCATGACATACATCATCAAAAATGCAAATTTGACTACTTTACTAAGGTTTTAGCACCTTAGCTATTTCAAAAGCAAACCCTAGTGAAGTGAAGATGCATTTAAGGTGGGGCTACAATAATCCATTATCCTTTCTGTTATTTGATGATGATTTGTAGAACTTTAAGAATTAAAAATGTGAAGGATATTGATAAATTAGAAGCATGATTAAATAGTTCTTTAAGAAAAAGGCCCCACCATCCTTATTTTGAAAGGATGTTATTCCATCTTTGTTAAGATTAATTTAAAAATCAATAGGTGCTTAAATATGTAATTTTGTATTAGATATTTCCTCCAACATTAATTTCGAATTGGTTTTTTTTAAGTATTTTCTATTGCATGTTTAACATATTGAAATCCACAACAAAGCAATTAAAGGAAGGTTTTTGGTTTAATGGGAAAAAACAACAAAAAAAAAACACATTGTCAACTTTAATTTCTTTGTGCAATGCTTTCAACCATGTTGCATAATTTTTATTGAGTATCACAATATTCTCTACATTTTTGGTAATTATATTATAACATTTCAATATGATTTTTTCAATTTTAGGCTTTAAGCTTTTAAAGTTACTAATGTTCCCCTTGGTTTTATAAAAGGTTTAGGGTTTAGGGTGAACACATTATGATATGAATGTTACATAACATTCAAAGCAGGTTTATTGGGCCTAGAATTCAAATGATTTAAATTGTAAAAAATAAATCTTATTAAGGTTTTTTGGGTCTAAAAATGGCAAAGGATTTTAAATCTATACATTTGAATGATTTAATAGGCTTGTTAAGGCTTTAAAATACTACAGAAATTCAACTCTAAAAATTCTAATGCAAGAGGCTTGTTAGGCCCCAAAAAACTTGAATAGTTTGGCTTTGGACAAGTTGATATTATAATTTCATAGAATTTTTAAATATTAGCAAACTTCAACTATAAACATTTGTTGAAGTAAAGTTTAAAAGGAATAAGATGTTATATTGATTTGAAACTTTACATGACATCTTAGGCCCATTTCAAACAAGGGTCCAAGGTCCAATTTTGTAGAATCAATTTAGATCGATTATAAGCAAATTTAATCCTTGAGTTGGATTGTACCTTGGTCCCTAACCTAATTCTTGGTTCTCCAAATTAAGAGTTTTCCTTTTAGCACTATTTTTTGGTTTGAACCAATTGATTTTCCCTCCAAAACAAGTGCCATGAAGGTTTAATTTCAATTTGCCACTTTTTGGTTGGACCCTGTTCAAAGGCCTTGGGACCATTTTAAAACTTTCGACCAATAAGATTGCATGAATTCATTAGTCCTTGGACCTTGGACCCTTGTCTAAAGTTGCCCTTAAAGTGCCATAGTCAAAGCTTTCAAAATGATTCCAACCTAATTTTGCAAGACATTTTGAAATATGACATGTTAATGCTTTAAAATATCAACACATTCAAGTTCTATAAATGTTTTTGAAATAGGCAAGTGCACAACCTTGGACATGTCCCAAATCAAATCAATTTGAACACATGTTATTATTGGATTGTTGGACAAATCTTTTGAAGGATTTGAATAATTCATTAAACATTTATGTAATTCCCTAAGGTAGGTTTATGATTGTTGCATCAAGTTCAATTGGTAGGAGGGAATCAAAGGTTAGTTTGCAAAACCTTAATTATATTCCTAATAACCAATTGTTGAGAAGTTTTTGAAAGGACATCATTAGAGGAAAAAAATGAAAATTTTATACAATATCCATGTAATTTAAATAACAATGGACAATGATAATGTTGCATAACCATTTTTTGTCATTAGGTTATATATGAGAATGGCTTGTGCATGAGCATAAAGCCTGAGCTTGGAACTTCAAGTTTACTATGATTTAATCATCTACATAGATGAATATGTTCATAAATGATTGATTTCATATGGATGAATGTCATTTATGATTTGGATTAAATAAAGAAATCATTGAATGAAATTCATCCATGATTGGAAGGTAAATAAATTCAAAACTATTTATATACATGGTCATTTGTTGTCCAAGTTTTAATATTTCAAACTTGAATGTCATTTAATAATGATGGATAGTGAAATTGTGGTGGTAGGGGAAAATATGATGGTGGGATTAAAATATTTTTTATATTTTGTTCAAGAAATCATGAATAATATTAAGTAATTTAAGAAATATTGTCATGGAATCAGTAGCACCCCCTCCCATCCAATTGTTGTCAACAACATTACATATTTACTTCATGGAAAATTGGAGTGCCTTGAAAATAAATAATTATTGAAAAAAATCTCATTGTCATCTATGATAGTAGGTTGTTTGAAGAAAGCTAATTAAAGTGCTTAAAACTGAATTTTTGTTTATTTCAAAATTTTATTATCACCAATGACATTATGTAATTTAAAAATATCTAAAACATCCAAGATATATTGTTGTCAACAACATTGGTTAAATTTGAAAATATTCATGGCACCCTCAACAAAGAATGAAAAAAAACACTCATTGTTGCCAACAACACTTATAAATAGGTTTGAAAGAAGTTGTGGAACCTTTTGAAAAGGGGGAGGAGAAAACCCATTGTCATCAACAACATTATGTTAATATGCTCAGGAAAAAAAAAAACTTTAATTAATTAATTTTTAAACAACAATGAACATGGGGTGGATGTTAACATAATAATTGTAATATAGTTAAAACATTTTGAAAATAATGGCATTTTAAACCATAGCCATGAAATACATCTATAATGAAATTGACATTATATTATTCAACAAATGTTATATCATATAGAATTAGATTGTGTTTCATGAAGCTCTAATTAATTAAAATTATGGGAGAAAAAAATCCATAAAAACTTAATGATAAATTTTTTAAAATTATCCAAAACTTTGATGGAAGTTTTATTTATTAAAAGCATGTCAATACAATTTTTTTAATCCATATATGAGATGAATAAAAAATCACTAATCCATAATGAAGATGAATGTTTACATTCATCCCCATGTTTGCTTCTAAGTTTATTAGTACAATATTCATTTTGTGATTAAATTCTTGGGTTTTATTTACATGTGTATAGAGGAAAAGACATTTTACCATCCCAAGTTCCAATTCTAGGCTTAGGCTTTAAGCTTATGCAACGGCTTGCTTCGATTATATATGGATGTGAAATTTCATTTTACTTGCTATGACCGGTTTAAACATATATACGAGGGGAATGTGCAGGGTTCATTGTGATCAAATCATGTGGTATGGACATGGGCATTTATCTTGGCAATTACAATTACTATTATTACATCCATTGTGTTGAAATGTAATAGAAAAAATTGAAACATATAAAGTCCATCACAATAGAAGCAATTCACATTATAGATTTGTTAAACAATAAGAAAACACATGAACATCAAAACATTTATTTATAGGTATGGCAAGTACATATGTTATAATTAATATGTTGTTTCATTGTCAATCATTATATTTTTCATTGGAATCATAAGTGGATCAAATCACACGTGTAGATATGTCCATTGTTACCCATAAATGGATGGAAAAGCAAAAGTTTTTGCAAGAAAAAAATTAGGTGTCTCCTTCAAAAAATTCAAAGGTTTTAGAAAAGGCTTGAAATTAAAAGGAAACAACTCCAAATTTATGATACTAAAGGTTGTGCAGGGGAAAGATCACCATCACAAATTATGCATTAAAGAATAATGATGAAGTGAAAGTACACAAAAACAAATATGATGATGACATTTGTTTCATTGTGTGGTTGCAAAATGTATACTCTTTCAAATTGGTTTCATTTGCTATACAATTGAATATTGTCAATTGATGTGATTATCATACACCACACTTAAATTGAAGTGGGAGGTGGAGAAGGGATGTTTTTGTTACCAAAATATATAGTTAAATTTAAAATATTCAATGGGGTTATTTTCATGTCCATGATTAATAATCATTTTCATAATACTATGAAAATTTACGAAGGGGAACAAATTGGTATGTCATGCGTCACCACATAACACCTATAACTATAAATTTCCACACAGAAAAATCAAATAACATAAATCACCCTAAATGATGCCTCCAATAAAAATTATAATATTGATTAGGATAAATAAAAAATGTGCCAAGCCTAATGAATGTAATGATTGATCGATCCTTGCAATTTTGAAAACATTTCCCCATGGTACATACATGATCCAACATCAACTTTTAAATGAACATTATCTTGCCCACCATTAACATCATTAATTCACTACTATGGAGTCCATCACATTTATGGGCATTACTTTCCATCAATTCAAAACCATGGGGAAGGTTTTTAAATTTAATTGTAATAGTTGATTTGTTAGAATGTCCTAAATGCTTTAGGGTTCAATGGCAACAAATCCCTATGATTGCCTCCTATTTACTATCTTGGTTGGTAATATGTGATTTCCTCCTATAAATCTAGGGTAATCCTTAAGGGGTATATAATCACTCTTCCAAGCAATATGTCATAAGACGTAACATGCATAACCACCATTCACATTATGGTATAGTCTAACTATTGGTTTGTTAGGGTTAATTTGGATCACAACTTCATGTTTGGTTAATCTTCAAACATTCTTTGACCTAATCATTGATGTTAAAATTTGGTATAGGGATGGTTTGAAATCAATATTAATTAATCCAAAACCTTCCACTATTGTTTTGCCCAACATCAAAGGTTCAACAGTTGAATCCAACAAAATCCTCTAGGGTCAATATCGTCGTGCTAACACTCCTTTAATTAAAAAATTCCCTTCTCATTACACACTATAATCACATTAAGGACAACACTTGCCCTATCAATGGCTAGATGCATTAGGAGTTCATGAAGCTTGGCTATAAGCCAAGATTTGACCTTAAATACTTAACTTTAAAACTATATTGGGGAATATTAAGGATGGTAGCACTTTGGTGATTCAAAACACAACTCACTTGTTGAACAAGTAGAAATCCAAACCCAAAACACATAAACAAAATCCACACAACAATGTCCACAAACAAAATTTACATAAATAATTTAAAAATTTATGATAGCGAACTTTACGTGTGTTTGGAATTTCAAATCGCCATTTAAGTGATTTGAGAACACACAACTTAGGACTATATATTAAACATGAAATATTCCAAAACTAATTCACATTCGAACTAAACCCTAAACCCAACTTAACATTAATATAATTATGATTTAATTGGGAAATTAAACCAAACACTCTTGAAAAATATGACATTATTTTATTATTATTTTGTTGTGAATCATTTGGAAGCAAAATGACACAATTTTTGGGTGAAAACATGTTTAAATGGACATTTTTCAAACCTTCATCACAAACTTTTAAAACCATAATCTAGTAATAATACTCACATGAAATGTATTTTCCCATTAGTTTGTATTATCTAAATACACATATCATGTGCTTAAAACATGTATGGAACACATATAAGTAAGGTGCAAAATTTAATTATGAAGGGAAAAAAAATCACCCTACTTATACATATTTCATGTGTGTTTTATCCTATTTAAGTAGTACAAACCTATGAAAAAACAAGATTTACACAACTATTATTGTTGAATTGTGGCCCATGAAATTTGTGATTTTAGTTGTCTCCTTAAAACATAGTTATAAAATAATAACAAAACCCATCATAAAATAATTACTATATTGAATGGTTTTACTTGAATGATCAAAGACACAACAAATTTTCATTATTGTGCATTGATTTTCAAATTTCACATTGTAAAATAATTTTTCAATATGTTTTTAAAAATACAAGTAGATGTGAAACATGTTTTGGCATTATTATATTTTGTTTCAAATGTGTGAAATATGTTCTAACAAAGATCAAATCAAATCAAATTTAATGGGCATTTAAAAATACAATGATTTTTATACCTTAATTTAATATAAATATATTTTGTGGAATAATTTGTATTGAATGCTAAGTGTTTTTTTTGGGCAACTTATTGCCACTGCTCAACATCTTGTTAGAGGTTGCAATTCTTATTCTTTTTTTAAAAAATAAAAATTATCGCAATAAATAGTCACATATGCTTCTTATTCCCGTGGATTTTGCCATTAAAGCACCCCTATAGCTCCATCATAGGATTTAAATGTACTTTATTGAAAAGCACACGCATTGTTGTAAAGATTTTCATTACTAATTTCATTTTCACCATTTACCCTTCCCTTGGCGTTGAACTCATCACCAACAACATATAATAAACCTATTGTTCACTTAACTATGTTGTGCAATCTACAACTTCAATGTTGCAAGTTATAGTTTAATATGACACTTCTTTTTAACTCTCATGAATTATTTAAGTTGAATGTTTGTTGCTCACAACATTACAATACAATCACAAACATTTTGCATCAATCATGATCTTTAAGGCTTAATTTTAATTTTTTTCTAAGATGGATATAAAAATTGTTATAGAAAACATGAATTAGTAAGGGTATTGACCAATTTCAAAATCAAAAATATTTCTACCAAAGGGTTAATGATTGTTTCAAGAATGGATCACAAATTATTTCCTTAACATTTAAGGTTTAGAATCTTAAAGATAATGATCTCTTCATTTTATTTTTAAAATCATTCTAAGGAAATCACCTCTTGAGTTGTTCAAGAAGATTTTTTCATTTCAATAATTTTTGTCATTAAAGTACATAAATAAATTATACTATATTTTGTGTCCATTTTTATATTAAATTTTTTGAATTTTGTTGGAATTTTAAAAAATTCTATTTGATCATTTCCCACAATTGATGGTACTTTTGTAGCAGGCTTAGATTATGGCTTTTTTATACACAATTCACTAAAAAATTTGATTTTAGATTTTGGAGGCAAAAGCTTGGAATTTGGAGTTTAACAAGTTGGAAGCTAGAGATTGTGAATCATGATCGTTTATGTGTAATTATGCATATTAAATACATGATTTTGATTATATTATGTAGGTCACCATTGCAATTCTACAATGCATTAAATGATGCATTTACCATCCTTCGTTGTAACAACATACATTTTCAAATAAGTCTCCTAGTTATGCTTTCATTAGTTGGTTTGCATGTTGGGTTTGTGAAGTTTGTTGGGCATTGAGAGTCAATTTTATTGGATGTTGTAAGTGTTTAATGTTTTGACTTTTGATTCTTGTTGACATTCAATAATTTACGGTTTTGAATCATGATTTCAAGTTTTTGGATTTAAGGATTTTACAATTTTGGCATTGGTCACTTTTACGATGTTTACAATCTATATATGAAGCTTGCACCTTGTAATGCTTATAGTGCTCATGGTACTTACATATAATGCTTGTAATGTTTGTAATGTTTAAAATGCATGCAATGTGCATGGTGCTTATGGACCTTCATCTTTGTAGCTTGGCTTTTCAACCTTGTAACTCCCATTATGCCTCCTTTGTGATTTGCGTATGAATTTTAAATACATGACCATTTTCAGTTCCATTAAAATGCTCACATTTTACCTTATTATAGTAACCCTCAAATTGCATTTTCATCCTCTAGCACTGTAATTGTTGTCAACGATAAGCATGTTCAAGTGTTTCATGTACAATTGTTTTAACAAGAGAGATACTTCAAATAGAAAAAATATGAATATCACAAAATGTTCCAAAATATTTGGTTAATGAAATTTCCTTCAACTAAATCCAAGGTTGGCTAATGAAATTTCCTTTGGCTAAATCCAAGGTTGGCAATGATGAAAGTATTAATTAAGTTTGTTGCAAGGTTTGCATTTCCATTGTGAAGGCAAGGAAAATTTATTGGCAACAAAGCTTAAATATTTCTTGTGCAAGCATGCATGATGGAATAAAGCCAAGGTAAACACCCTTAGGATGGTAGAATATACAATTTATTATTGTCCACATTTTGTGCATAAAAAAATTGAAAATTTGTATGTTGCCAATCTTCATATGAATGTAGTTCATCAATTGGTTTAAAGGGATATTAGGAAGGATAAAGAAAAGGTAAATTTGCAATGGTGTTTTACTTGCTAAAAGAAGGTCCTCCAACAATGAACTATGAGCCTTTAAAATATATGTTTTCATTTCAAACAATCAAGAACATGTCAAGGAGGTTTTAGTATGATAATTTGCTTATTGGGCCATCGTAGAATGCCTTCAGGATGCAATTTTGCAATGCATAAAATAAATTAAAAACTCTCCATTTCCTTGTTGTCTTTTTAGTGAAGTGACAAATGTAGGCAATGTTCCTATTTTATTGAACTTAGACATGGTCATTGATGGTGTGACTATACAAAATATCTATGAAGTAATGCTAGAAACACTTTGTTGATTCAAGGATGGCTAACAAAATTTAAGATTATGAAAAACCTAATTTTTATTGGAGCAAGTGGTGTTTTTGTTTTTGTTGGGTGTAGGATGGTGTTTTTTGTGCAAGTTAAGGAGAAAGTGGATCCTTTTCTTGTGGAAATCCATTGTTGTGCACACAAGACAAACTTGGCAATTCATAGCCTTGAATGACTTTGTCCGTAGTGTAGTGGTTAGAAGACATGCTCCAATCCTTCCATTTTTACACCTTCACTCAAAATCCCAATAGAGTGTTTGAGTTATAGGAGTTGGCAATTTTCTTAGACACTAGAGGTAACAAAATACTTTAAACATAAAAACCCATTGGATTTCCATGTTATTTCCATGCTAGCATGAAATGTTTGAATGCAAAACACTAGTTGTAAAGATTTAGGAATATTAGGTTGAAAATGAAGCTACAAGATCCAATGTGTGTAAAAGTTATTGGATATGGAGCTTATATTTGGCTTTCGTTGCATTTTGCCACATCTTGAATTGGTTCACACTTTGATAAAATCCAGTATGCCTAAAGGAAAAATGTGTATATATTTATGATTTTGTTAAAGATATTCAGTTTGTTAAAAATGTTAAGATATTTTGTGAATTTAAGTTGTATGAGTTGTTTAATGATCTTGAATGCAAATTCAAGGATAAGGTTTTCAACACATTCCATAACCTCTTGATTAGAAACTATGATGGATTGCTTTTAAATTTTGTTAAATCACAATGATTAATGTGGTACAAGGTTCAATGGCCACCAAGCTCTAGTTCATTCTCGGGAACAAACCATTAAGATGGCCTTGCCTACCAACCCTCTCTTGTTTTTAAAATTTTGTGGTTTTGTTCAATTACAATGTTCCAAAATATTTTTATTCTTTTGAAGGAATTGCATCAACATTTTCCAAATCTAGAGTTGATGAATGTCTTAGGGATGGTTTATCCACATTATTGGGTTAATGTAGATAATGAAACAACATTCCCTTGTCACGTGGAAGTCATTGTGTCTTTCTATTACGTGTCAAAAATGGCTAGAAAATTATTGGTGCATGTTCCCCTTAACAAATTGAAGCTTGATTATACATTTTTATCTTTAAAACAACCACATTCCACAACATGATACAAATTATAAAGAAAGATTGCAAAATAATTCAACCATGACCTAAAGTGCATGTGGTTACTTATATCATGTTTTTAGAGTGTTAATTCAATGTTTGAATATGTCAATTTTGCCAAGCTTGTCAAGCTTACCATGTGTTAGGTTTTGGGATTTGTTGAAGATGAACACAACTCTAGGGTCAAGGCATGTTGAAGTAGGTCAAAAAAATAGTCCTCAAATGTAAAAAAAACAAGAATTTGTGACAAGTGGATTAGAAAGTAGGTGATGTTTTATGATTATCCTTTTCAACTACATGAAGGCATCTAATGTGATGTGTTGAAGTTTTTGAAAGTTTCAAAAGAGTTATTGACCTTTCTTAAAACCTACTTTCAATTTACTTTACAAAATTTGCAAGTTGGTCATGTTGTGAAAATGTAAATTGAAAGTAGGTCAAAAAACATTAATTTGGAAATTTCACTCACAAGTTGCATTTTGAAAGGGTTTGGGGCATGATTTAATGAATTAAGCACATGGAATGCATTTTAATATCATATCAAAAAATATGTTTTGGATGCCAAATAATTTGAGTTTATGGAAAGTTTATTTTTGAAGGGCTTCACATTCTCATAATCCAAAAATTCAAATTCCAAAAAAAGTGTATCAAGGTGCATAATGGCTCAAACATTAGTAACACATCATTTGAATTATTTGATTTGGAAAATGTGTAATATCAACTAGAGTAATAAACTTGCAATAAATAAATAAATTAGTGAAAGTAATAACATACATTAAGAATGACCATACATGGTTTATTTAATATGATAAATACCTCCAAAATTTTATGGCATGACTAAAATGCTTAAAATGCAAAAGATTCCAAATGTACTTTAACTTATTGGTAGGGATGACCAATTGACATACTTTATTTTGCTTACACCCTTTAGCATATTATCTTTCTTCGAGGACAAACTACGTAATCATTTGACCACCCATTTAAACCTATTTGTGGGAATGTTTTCACAAGATTTTTACGTCATAGATACTTTTACTTATATTTAAGCCATAGCTACTTAAAGGGGGAAAATTTCTGATTACAATTTTCATTCTTGAAATTTGCAAGGATTTTGATTATCCTATGAGTTTTAGAAATTGGTAATTTGTAGCACTTGCATTTTTTTGTTGTTAGTGTTGATGTGATGATAATGATTATATTGTATATAAGATTTTTGGAAATTAGTAACATTTGGGCTTAAGTATTGCATTTAATAAATTTTCCATGCCTTTAATGGGGTTCCACTATTTTTTTTTATTGTTAATGGAATTAGATAAGTTATAATACTACAAATCATGGTGTTTTAAGAGGTTCAAGTTGACTAATTTTTCATTTTTGACTAATGGACATGTACATTTTAATAAATGCAAGGGGCTTCAATGACCCTTTTTTTTTTAATAATCAAATTGACCATAATGACTTATTTGACTATATACATTGAGTAAAGTTGGCCAATGGTTTTTAGTCAAATGGAACATTTAGTTAATATGGTTAATGTTCTTTAGTAAAATGCAACATGGTTTGCTACCTATGTATCTACCTTCTACCTATTCACCCACCTATTTACCTAGTTAGTTATTTACCCATCCATGACTTATTTATTTACTTACCCACCTACCTACCTACTACATACTACCTACCTACCCACCTACCTACATATTACTTACTTATGCACCCACTTACATACCTAAGTTTAGCCACTAGGTGTAGCCATTAAGTTTAACCACTATTTTTAGCTACTAGATTTAATAATTAGGTTTATCCAAATTTTAACCAAAATTTGAAATTATATATAGCTTAAATTTTGCCAATATGTTTAGCTATTAGTTTTGGCCATTAAATTTAACCTAAATTGAGCCATTAAATTTGGCCACAAGGTTTAACCTAAGTTTAACCATTAGGTATAACCTAGGTTTAACTAGTATATTTAAACATTAAATTGAGTCACTAAGTTTAACCTAGGTTTAATCACTATATTTAGCCACTAGGTTTAGCCTATATTTAATCGTTGTGTTTATACAAGGTTCAATCATTATGTTTAACCACTAAATTTAGCCATTAGGCTTAAACACTATGTTTAGTCAATGTTTAGCCAATAAATTTGACCATTTATGTTTAACCAAGGTTCAATCATTATTGTTAGCCACTAGATTTAACCATTATGTTTAATAAAAAAATTGTCATTATGTTTGGTCATTGGATTCAACCACTAGGTTTAGCCATTATGTTTAAGCACTAAATTAACCTATTAAGTTTAGCCACTTGATTTAATCATTAAGTTTAGTTTAATTTTAGTCACTAAGTGTCATATAATTTTAACCATTATGTTTAAAGATGTGAAATGAACGTGCAAAATAAAAAACTTAACAAATGTTGAATGTTTTTGATGATGTAATCCATTAGTAAGAACTTGATTCATCATTATGAATGTTTGGGGTTTAATTCCTTATGTACTTGCAACCTATGTGCATGTTTAAAGGTCTAGGGTAGGTAGACTAGATTAAGGTACTTCAATGAGGTTTAGTTAGGTTAGGTTAGGCTAACTTTGACCTACTATAGCGCCTTTTTTGACCTACCTAGAATTATTTACTACCTATGTACCTACTTACTTACCTACTTATTTATTAAAAATTTAAATAATAACCCAAAATTTTATTTTTATTTAAGCATAGGTTTGACCTAATCAAATGGTCCATTGTTTACAAATAAAATAGTTAGTTACTTTGTTAGTTAAAACAAGAGGGTCGAAATTGACTACTTAATCAAGCTAATGAATTCAAATCAATTTGTCCAAGTTGACAAAGTGGTCTTTTTGACACCTATCATTTTGGTTATGTTTTTATTAGAAAACCCAATCAAAAAACCATGAATTATAGTAGTGTTAGTTGGAGATTTTGTATGTTCATTTAAATGATTAATAGTTAACATTTTATGTGCCTTTATTTAGGTAAGAAACTTTTATTGTAGTGGGCAAGGTGTTTTAGATTAGGGTTCAATCCCCTTAGAAATCACATTCCTTAAATTTTTCTTTTTGAATTTAGTTCTTACTACTAGTTTTAGAATTTAACACTTTGAATTTGTAACTCCACCTTTGGAGTTTGCAATTTTTCAATAACTTATAAAAATAAAGTGCAATATTGGAAAAAGTGCAAAAAATGAATGAACATGTGCATTGCACAAAATCCAAATTTTCCTTACTAGTTTTTGAGTAGCCAATAAAACCCATAATTCATCTTGATAATCATTGATTAACACACCATAATGTTTTTAGTATTCAATGAAACCCTTACATTAACCAAAACTATCATGAACCTTGAAATCTTAATCTACATGTACTAGCCAAAACCATTCCTTTAATTTTTCAATAAGCACCACTAATTTCTACACATATTTTACATAAATTACTACCCAAATTGGTTATGTGATTGTAAACTTAATGGCCATTTCACCCTAATTTTTTTAGCCCCCAAAAAATCATTGCTAAAGGCCCCAAATAAAAAAATTCATTTGTTTATGGGATACTTGTCATTTACTTTGGGAACTCATTTGCACTTAAATGTTTTTGGGAGTAGATTATTATAAATGTAAAAGAGGTGATGAAAGATTTTCGATTGTATTTCCACCCATTTCGATGCTATTTTTTTTCTAAATGCATGATAAAAGATCAAAAACAAATTTTGTATTTTAAAATTTTATTTTACCATGCTTTTACCTTATTGTGTATTGATGTACTCTCATGTTTTACTGAATTTTGATCATTGATCAACATCAATACAATACTCCAATCTAACTTCGTTGAAACAATATTCCTTGAACTTAAGTTGGGAAAGGAGTATGGGAACAACATGTTTAGAACAATGACCAAACATGTAGATTATTTAGGTCATTATTCTTCATTTATTGTACATCATTTGTCTTTGGGAAAATTTTAAACTTTTAAATAGTATCAAAAACATTGATCAAGCTTAATTGAATTCAAAACATTATTCTTAATAATTTGCTAAAGAGTTTACAATTTTATTTTTTATTTTTCATGTTAAGAATAATGATCAAACATATTTGAAATATTATTTTTGATCCCATCTAAAAATTTTCAAAAAACAATTCACCATCATATGGAAAATAATATACACAACAAGCAATCTTGTCCTATTGAAATCCTATCCCATGCAATTAAATGTCCAATTTTATTATAATTTAACTAATTTTTGGTGTCTATTGACAAAGAATAAAACTTTCCACTAGTTTCTAGATGTAAATTGGTGTCACTATGTTCATTGTGTTATTCAATAGCATGGAAATTATAATCATAATTTCTTTTTAATTGGTAATTTGAAAAGTTAATAAAAGGCTTCATTCCTAAACCACAAAAATGTTATAGTGATTTTTTCCATCTCTTGCCTAGTATCAATATCATTACATATGTGTACATTCACACAGAACAAGTTTTTGTTGCCAATGTGACACAATTCTCACCCATCAAGGTATATGTGCTCCAAATGTAACAACTTGCAACCTAACATTTTCATATACAAATATGAAAAATATTGTACAAGTAATGGGTTGGATTGCCATCATATCATATAGATTAATTTGATGGGTTTTAGGTTTTATGGGCATGTAAAAATCAAAGAACCACCCAACATTCAAAATAACATCACATTGCACACTAGTAGGAAATAGGGTTATAATCTATTAAGCCAATTCACCATGGGGCCTTAAAAATGAACTAGGTCATCACACCTTTATGCCATTTCACCTTGGATGAAAACTTTATTACTAAATAGTCATAATGTCAAACTAATTCACTACTAAAAACTAATAATCAAACTAGAAAGTGATTAATTTTTTAGATTGAAAATCTCAATATTGGATAAATATTTATAAATAAATAAAGATGAAAATTCAATCTTCATCATGTAAAGTCAAGTCATTTTCACTAAAATATCGTGTCTATTATGTACTAGATGTGTGCATAATTTTGCAAAAGTAACATCATTTGTAATGATGGGAAGTTTATTAGCAACTTTTTGCACTTTGAGTACATTACTTACAAGTAGGCTAAAGCTTGGGGGTGGATTACAAGTTTGTAGCAACTTATGTGATCCTAAGGTTATATATATATCAACAAGTTTGTATGTATTAAATGTATATAATGGTAACACATTCAATAACATGGAAAAGTCTTTTACATGTGATAATGTATCTCAATACATGATTATATTTAGTAAATTTAATATTTTAAACATGTCATCATTAGTATATCATAAATTAATGTAATTAAAGTATTTTTTGACATAATATAGTAATTTTAATTTTAATTTAGTATAAAATATTACTAACTATAATAAATTAATAAAATGTGATGAATTATGGCCAAAAGTATGTTCTTTAGATTTATCTAGAGTTTATGGTTTCAAGTGGTTCATTGTATGTATGAAATTCAAATGCATCTTGTTGAAATGACTTGAAATTTAAGGTGTTAAATGATTATACAAGTCTACCTTTGGAATTTATTTTCAAAATCAATTTTCCCTTATTTCATTTGAGTAAAACATGAAAAAAAGAACACATGTTAAAGTTTGAATTCGAAAAATGATTTTGTATTAATGTGATATGTCTAATCATTGACATTATTTGTTCAACAATGACATTTGGTAGTTGGTTGGCAAACACATTTGATGGTTTCTAAGGAAACCAAAGTTCACATCAATGTTTTTTGGGTATATATTTTTTGATATATCCTTGAGTAAAAGTATATACTTTCAAGAAATATATGTACTCATCGGATATAGGTACATTAACACTCAAAAATTTCCATTAGGTTGGGTGCATGTATACAATATTAATTTTTTAAAGTAAAAAAGGGATATGCATTTATTTTTCATTTAATTAAAAAAATAAGGATTTTTTTCGAATTTTTGGAATAAAAAAATTAAAGACCAAATTCCATGTCAAAATGCAAGAATCAAAACGTTTAATTCATCCTTTAATAAAAAAACCATGTTACAAGTGAACACTTAATGCATCAAAAGAAAATGGTGTCATGATTGATGTTTAGTTGGTGATGGAATCTCAAGGTAATTTTTAGCTCATCTTTGGGTGTTCCAATAGGCTTTTGAATCATTTAATTCTATTAAGTAACATAAAAGTTATGGCCCTCTAAAATGTTGGGGGGGGGGGGGTCTTCCACTTGAAATATATTGTTGCCACACCTATTGCTCCTAACACGTGCACTTCTACCACATGTTAACAATCCCCAATTTTATTGCATGTGATTTGTGCAAAATTTTCGCCTTTTTATGTAGGTGGGCCAAATAAAAAATTTCCATCTTCACACAAAAATGATATTTTGGGGAGCTTCCAAAGTTGTTTTTTCTTATGTTGGGCCAATCAAATTACCTCATTATCACCCCAAAGAAAGAGAACTTGGGAGACACCTTGTTTAATTTAATAAAACTAACATAATTTAAAATTTAACTCAAATTTATCTTAACTATTAAAATATGGATGCCAAAACATATTCAACTTTGGGTACAAGTATTTTTGACATATATTTAAGATATTAATACGGTGTGTTGATATGAAATAAATAGGTTAGGGTAAATGACATTGGGTCATTAGTCCACATCATTAATTTTGGGACCTCAAAATTTTCATTTAAAGAATAATGCCTAGTGAAACATGTGACTAACCAAAATGACCAAACATGGTTCCACTAAAAATGTCTTAATCATAGTCCTCTCACATTAAAACAAGTTAATTCCAAAAAAATAAAAATGTTTATTTTCACTATTATCTTATTGGATTTGGCTTGTAGAAAAGGACAAAATTGTTTATCGAAATATCAAACCAACTTGAATTTGAACCACTATTCTTCATACAAGTTGTAAAATGTGGCATATATGTTATTCATGAGTTCAAAAAATCTTCATCTTGTGGGACCAAGCTGAGGTGATTCATTTTTTCATAAGCATCAATGTATGCACTTTGGTGTGTCTAAGTCATATATTGTACATGTATCATTTTTATTGGCTATGTCTTATAAAGGCATTGTGGGAACACCTTCTAAGTGGGAAGAGGGGTCAAAAAATCAAAAGTTGGCTGAATGGATAAGGTTATAAGTTTGTGTGTAAGTTTTTTATTGGCCCAAGCTAATGGATGGGCATGTGTAGATTTTGGGTGCAACCATCCAATTGATGGGTTGTTTTGAAATCCACCCATCCACTTTATGGGTTTCTTTTCAAAATATGAATGTTGAGTAATTGATTTAACCATGTCTTTATAACATTTTATTCTTTTTGGGTTGTTACTTGCCTTTTTGTATCATGAAGTTTCCTATCACTATGAAATGTAAAAAATAATTCATATGACTAATTTTTTAAATGAAATTTGTTTGATAAACATACAAATAATTTGCTTCAATTCCTTTAAATCTTATTGAAATGAGATTTGAAAAATTATGCAAGAATTGATTAAGATAAAACATGTCATTTTTAAAATAAATATAATTTTAATATATACTTTTTGAGATATAAATGTTTTAAATTAATTTGATGTTATTTTAAAACCTTCAATAAGGCTTTGATGAAGATTTAATAACAAAAATCATGATGAAATTGATTTTTTAATTGATTTTAATTTATTATTATTATTATTTGTATTGTTGTTGCTTGTTATGTTATAAAATTTTATTATTTCCCTATAATAGTAGATATGCATGTATGATTTTAGGCTTTAACAAGCATGCATGGAACAAACACACTAGTATATGAAGTTGGGTGGGTGTACAGTGGGGTTCATAGGTAAAAATTTAAGGAGAGCAAAAGGGTTAAGTTTTTTTTTTCCCCCCCCTTTTTCATGGGTTTGCCTTTTTATTATGGGGTTTCAATGGGTATAAGGAGGAGATAATTCAATTAGATTGAAATAATTACAAGTTGTAAATGGAGTTTTAAGAAAAGGGAAGGAGGGGTTAGGATTTTTCTTTTCTTTTTCAAAAAGGTTTTTTTTGGGTGAAGAGGGGAAGATGGGGTAATTCCACCCCTTTCCAAAAGAGGTTTTTTTAAAGGGATTGGGACGGGTGAATTTTTCTTGGGATGGGGACTATCCCAAAGGGTTGTTTCTTGGGTGGCATGGGAGGGTGAAGTTTGGTTGTTTTTCAAGGCAAGAAAGTGGGATTTTTTTAATTTTCAAAGGAATTATTCTTTTGGTGGTGTGGGATGGGGTATTTGGAGAAAGCATGTGGGTATGTTTTTTTTTTTTGGTCTTTTTTTCTTTTGTGATATAGTGACTTAATCAAGATCTTTTCTCAAGAAAATCTTTTATAAAAAAAAAAATCTTTTTTTGGGGAGTGGAAAAATTTCAACACAAAAGTTTAATTGAAAGAACAAAAATACATATATTTAAAATTTTAACATTTAATACATTTAACCAAAAAAGGAAAAAAAAATTCAAATTTGACTTTATGTGTGTCTATTTTTTTATGTACATGATAAAAAAGTTGATGTTTAACAAATAATAATAATATATTTGAGTGAAATGAAAATAATGGTTAAATAGTGGAGAAAAATTTAAGGTTTATGTATTAATATCTTTCAAATCCAGGTTGAGATATTTAAAGTTTAGGTGTAAGCATGAGGTGCATAATTCACATTCATAAGATGCCAAGGGTATTGATCTTTTGTTCATTATTAGACCACAATCTAGTCGCCAAACCATGGCTCATTAATATCCATGGTTAATGGTAGATATAAACCATAATTAAAGTTACTAAAAATCAATAACTAAATTATAAGATGTCAAAGCTATTGATGTATTGTTCATTATTAGACCATAATTTAGCTAACAAACCATGGATATGATCTTTTAATGTTAAGTTGAAATCGACCATATTCATTACTTAAAGTCAATATTAAATAGAAAAAGGTTTAGGGTTAGGTTTAAAGTTAAGTTTAGGGTTTAAGTTAGGTCTTTTGTCCCATATAAATATAACATTGTATGTTTGTTGTCTTTTTTTTTTTCATAGCAAGAACAATGTGTTTTGTTTAAGCTTTCATCATTTGTTGACTATTTTTTGCTTCTTTTGCAAGTCTATGTTTCTACAAGTATATGTTTTGCCTTGTGCTTTTGCAATTTTTAATTTTGCCAAATGTTACTTCATTTGTTTATTGTCAAATTCATTTTGGTAAGTTCTTTTTTCCTCTTTGTACGCAATGGTTATTGTTCCAATGAAGGAAGCTAGATTTATTGTTACGGTGGATGATTTAGATTTCAGAATTAGAGATGTTGCATTCGAGGCAAAGGTGCTCAATAGGTATGGCACCTTTGATCAAATTACAAATAGGATCATGGAGGATCCACGCTATGCATATTTGCATTGTGTTTTGTTAGATAGGACAGCTCTGACCATAATCACTTTGAGAATGAAATTGCTTTATATATAAATGCATGAACAACATTTGTAGAAATGCATGTTTGTGAAGGTGGAAAATTTTAACATTGAATCAAAGTGTAAAAAAGGTTTTGAGAAGGGTCACATGCATGTTGTCATCACAATTGGGTTGATAACCATTGTGTCATTAATTCCTGCATTCGAATCTGAGTTAATTCTCATGTTTTTTCACATGGATTCCATTAGAGAATTCATAAATTCTATTTAATGTTAGAGGTATGCTATCATTACTGTCATCATCATTGGTGTAAGGGGAATAGAGGACAACAAAGGTGAAAAACAATTGTTGATTACAGATGGAGAATGTGAATTTGACCAAAATGTTTTTGTTTTTGTTAATATTTTCAAAACAAAATATGAACATCTTTTTGAGGCGTACAATGGAACTTTTTGTGCAATGGATTTAATCAAGAATGAAAAAATACCAACAAAAGGAAATTGATATTTGAAGGCACAACATTACACAATTTTAACAAGGTTGTTGACGAAGCTATTCGAATTTAGTTTTTGTAGTTACACAACAAATTATCAAGCGTTCAATTTACATTCAAAAAGATAAATTCTTTTTCTTTCCTTTGCATCATTTTTTCCCTTCAAATTTACACATAAAACATCAAATAAAAGTTAATGTTCATTTCATGATCCATTATATTAGAAAATATAATGAAAAATACAAAAATAATGTAATGAAAAACAAATTTTCAAAGTTTTTTTTTTTAACGTTGAAAAAAATTGGTTTTTCATTTAATTTTTTGAGGTGGTCCATAAGGTGGTCCTTGGAAGTCCAACATGGAAACCACTTAGTGGCCACCTTATGCTTATTTATAATCCCTTTTACAATCCAAGATCAAAACCACTTGGTGGCCATTAAATTGTCCCTCACAATCAAGTGTCAAATGATCTGGTGGTCATTAAGTCATCCCTCACAATCCAACATTGAAAAATTTGGTGGCCATTAGGTCTCCAAACAAAAAAAAAATTGTTTGGAAATCTATTTACTTTTAATTTATTTTAATTCATTTTATCGTTTGAAAACTTAGTGGCCACCAAATCGTTCAATGTTTGATTATAGGTGGTCACCAAATAGACTAAGATCCATAAAACACATTCAAAACAAAAAAATTAATGGTGTTGATGTTATCATGACAAGTGATTTTTATCAAGCCCCCCCCCTGTGAAAGATAGTTGGATTTTTCAAAATATAAAAAATAATGTTAATGCACTGACACCAAATTTTTGGCAAACATATGTCCAATGTTATGAACTAAATAAAGTTATGCAATAGTCTGATATGGTATTTATACAAACTTTGAACAAATTTCGTACTACAACAAAAAATACAAATGATATTGAATTTATAAATTCAATTTGTACTCGACAACCACCCAACAATTTTACTATTTCGTATTTATTTTAAACAAATAACCTTGTGCAAAAACATAATGACAATGTGTATTAAGTCCCCACATTTATTTTCAAAGCAATGGACATCAACCATCAATCATGCCCACCATCTTATAAACTCTTAAATGATCCAAATAAAACTGTGGGTTTACATTTTATAATTAATATTAAAAAAGATATGTTGGTTGAATTATGTGTTGGTAACTATGCAACATCATATGGTCTTATGAATGGATTGATGACATTTTAAAAACATCAATAATATGTTGTGAAAAAACCATTATATGGATAATGTTTCAAAAATTTTAAATTAGAACACTAACGAGAGAAAAGTATAATCATTATTATGACAACAACATTGAATGAAAATGGACACCAATTGAACTTATCATTAAAGATATAAAAGTTGATAAATCCTAATCATTTATTATAACAAGGATTCAATTTCCAATTTAACTTGTAATAGTAAGAACCATTCATCGTTTTCAAAGATTATCATTAAATGAATTGGTTTTTGATCCCGCTAATGTTAAAAAACATGGGTTAACATATATAACATTATCCCGCATTCAAACAAAAAGCAAAACTATTTTTGTGAGCTCCTCTCCAACATGAAAATTTTTATGTGGATCTAATAATACATGTAAAAATGAATAGATTGAAAACAATTGTAACTTGGAATACCATTAATTTTTCAACTAAAAAACTTACATAATTTTCATGTAATTATACAAGCCTTGAATACAATTTTTTTACATCAACATTATGAAGACATCAATCATGATCATAACCTTCAAATGTTTCATATTTTATGTCTTATAGAAACAAGAATACACCATGCATCAACATATGTGCACAAATTTATAAATTCATCGAAACATTCATATATTTCAATCCATGATGGTCATGGATTAATGATAATGTATGACATACACTTGCACTTAGATTCCTTCAATACAATAACTAGTGATGGTTCAGAATATATAGGAATAACTTTTAGTACTAATACTAATACTTTTAGTATATATATAGTATGTGTGTATAGAGTTCATTCATGTTCAATTTCTACATTCCTAAACAATCTTCAAAATATAATTCAACAATCTCTTGAACATTGTCCAATCATCGTTATGGGAGATTTTAATGTTGACATTTTAAAAGACAATAACCAACCAAAACAAAACAAGAACTATTATATTTCATAGATAAATTATAATTAAAATCATAACTTACTGAAAACACCACAAAAGCTAGATCTCAATTAGACCATATATGGGCAAATATCCTTGGCAATGAATATAAATTAGATGTAATAGCAGCATATTAATCAAATTTTCACAAACCGATTTATGTTGCATTCGCATTACCAAACACATTTCCAATGTATAACAAAAAACCATTAATGTCTCCATTTATTTGAAGTGTAATGTTAATTTGTGAATATATGCACATAAATGTTGCATTTTCCACCTAATTAATTACTCCCAAAATGTTGGCACCTTGTGGCTTGAATTTGCATTTTTACATTTTTTTTCATGGACCATGTGCAAAAGAAAAATCATAAATATCCATCCCAAAACCAAAAAAAATTGAATGATTATTCTATCCACATGTACACCCATCAAACATCATAACAACACACCTTTCATAGAAAACCTAAACCCAAAATGTGACAAAAACAAACATAAGAAATGCCAAATTCTTAAATTTCAAAATGAAAATGAGACCAAAACAAAAATCTTTCCATGTAAATTATATCCATTCAATATTGACGTTTGTTTCAAACATCAAAATACCTCATGCACATTGCTAAAAATCGTCTACATTATCTTAAACAATATGATTATTTATAATTTTATGTTCATTTGTATGGTTAAAGAAAAGATAATAGAACTATGTTTTCAAATTCTAAACATGTACAATATATTCTAAGATGGTTAAAAAACTTTATTTTTTATTACAAATGTGAAATTTTTTTTATGATATTTCATAAAGGCAACAAACTTTCATCCAATATAACTTGAGTTCATAGTAGAAAATTAAATGTAATACCTTAGTTTCAAGATAGAACCTCTCATGGTAGAGTTGCTTGTTCTATACATTACTTGCAAATTTCACATGTTGTCCATTATGTTATTCTAATTTTTCTAAATGTTTATATGTACAATGTTAATATAGGTTGAAACTTCCATTGTTTTTGTAAACTTCACAATAGCTTGTCACTTTGGTTGCAAAATCTAAAATAAGTTGAAGTCATTTTAATGATGTGAGTATTCAAGAAAAGATTGCCATTACTTATCATTTTGGATTCCATAATCCATTGCATCCCCATTGGCATTTTGTCCAAAGCGAATGCCTTTATGTTACCATCTAATTTACCTTAAAACGTTGGTCTAGGGACTTTGATTAACTTGAAATTAGCCCTTTAGGTTGGCATAGGTTTCAAAGGATTCACAGGTTAACATGAATGCCATTATGGTGCCATCCCAAAAACATGAAATTTAGGGACTTGGGTTTATTTGTGAAACAAATCCATCACATCATTACTAGGGTATATGGGATTCATGTTAATATGAATCACTTATGCTAGCACGAGTCCTTTTTGTTACCTTGCCATTGATGTAAATACCCCAATTAATGAAATTGGCCCCTTCATTTTGGCATAAATTTCAAGGGATTCACACTAAGTGAATGTTTTTATATTGTTCAAAACTTTAACTTTCATTTGGGGATAGGTCCATTGGCTAAAGAAAAGCCTCACACTATCATGGGCGTTTAAATATGACTCACGCCAATATGAATGTTCTTTTGTTGCCTTGCCATTGATATAGGGACCTTCATTAGTGAAATTGGCTCCTTCATGTTATCATAGGTTTTAAAGGACTCAAGTGAGTTATAAGTGTGAATGCCCTTATATTATTGATCTAAAACTTTGACCATCAATTAGGGACAAGCCTATTTGTTGAACACAAACTTCATGCTATCATGGGGCTTTAAATGGGACTTATGCTAATGTGAATGTCCTTATGTTGCAATCTACAACTTCAACCAATGATCTAGGGATAGGGATTAGCGGAATGTTTTAAACTACTGAAATTAGATGATCTTTCACATCTAACAACTAACTAAATGTATTTAAAATCTACAATTTAATATGTCATTTTGCCTTTTATTGTAAATTAATTTCCTTCTTGTAAGTTGGTTCACATTTAGAGCCATGTTCTTTTAATTTTATAATAATTGGGTCATTGGATTTATCTAATTTCACTTTTCTAGATGTGGATTGTTCAATGGTGAATTTGGCTTTACCATTGAATATTACATGATTTGTGTTGTCAAAAGCAACCAATGCTTGTCTTTGCTTTAAACACATTCTTAATTTTTAATTTAGATGAGATCAATGGGGATCTTATTTCGATGTCAACACCATCAATTGTTCCTTTTATTCCTAATTGGGTACCAATTGTTGGTTATATTAGTTAGTTGTGAGATGCATTCAAAGTTTCTTTGGGGGTAGGGAAGGGGGTGGGTGATGTTGACCTCTTTGATTGGCACATAACATATAAACACTTCAATATGGACACTCTTCAAATGGAAGATTATGTAACCTTTCCTTTGGTCTAGTTATATAATATATTTGAAAAATACATGAATTCAAAGTAAAAGATATGGGATAAGTGTGGTGCTATTGGGAATAGATTGGGGAACCACATGGGAACTTGATAAATACATTGGAAACATCACTAAAAACTATTGGGAACATAATGGGAACATGGTCCACAAACACCCATCCAAAAATATCCAAACCCCTTATGAAGAACCCCCTCCCACCACCCTCTATAGGTGCCATTTCAGGTGACACATTATTGCCATGTAGGCACCACATGGGTGCCAAGCAAATGTGGCATATTCACATGTATTATGTCAACCAATTTTTTTCCAATATCTTCACCAAATTCACTTTCACATTCCAAATGTGAGCCTTGCACCCTAGCACCCATAAATAATCACCTTTTTCCAAGTCAACCTTTGGGTTTTGTTTCAAAATATTTGTAATCACAAATTATCCTTAATGACCAAAATTGACACCAATATTTGTAGGAAATAAATTGAATTATGTAAAATCAAGAGGACCCAAACATTCGTTAAAACCATTAGTGGCAAATTATGTGTTGACAATACCTTTGCCACCCACAAAAACCATTTGCAAAATGAATTGTCCACTTGTTATTTACACTTGAGTCACATTTGAGGAATTGACGTGACACATTCTTTCATTCTTGTTCATTAATAATGGAACCTAAAATGCTTGTGATCTAAGGGACAAATGACACCTTTGATTTTTAAAAATATACCCTTTTCATGTTTGTCAAGTTTTTAAAGCTCTCATGATACCCCTACAATTAAATGGCCTTGTAAGTGGTACTTGTATTTTTAAAAGCACATTTTCCAAGCTTTGAATGTGGTAAAATTTGGAATCCCATTGGCTTTCATAATTCTAAGTCATGCAAATTTGATATTGATCTTTTACACATTAATATTGAGTACAAATGCCACAAGTTGGGTGCAGGGAAATTTAACGTTATGTTAAAATCCATGTTACAATCTTCCAATGACATAACATTTGAATGGAGATACAATGCAATTTGAACACATTGTGTTCAAGGTTTTAACATGAAACCTTTACCAAATCATATTACATCAAGCGGTGTAAGGCATACATTTTCTTTACCTTGTAGGTTTGTTTTTAGTGAACATTAAGAACAAGAGTTGGAATTAATTTGCCATTCCTTTGTAACTCCTTTACAACTTTTTGCAAAGGTCTTGTAACCCTCATCAGCCCATTCCATTTTAACAAACTAAAATTTACATTTTCTTAGTATGCTCCAACTACTACAAGCGGTGTGACATCTCAATTGCATCATATTTTTTAAAAACTTGAATAAATTAAACGGAATATGCTAGTCATTTTTAATATTGTTCTTAAGGAGACCATGGTACCATGTGCAAATTTATAGGTCCAAATCCATTTTCATGTTATTTTACTATTATACTTCATCCAAAATATATATTGAACACACCATTTGGCTATGCCAATGTACTTGTTTTAACCTTTCAAAAATGATTACTATATAAGTATCACAAATTAGTTAATGGGGGAAATGGAGGTTGTTGGAAGATTTTTTAACTAAAAGGATTTCAATTTTTTTTTTTCATATTTCACAAGGTCAAGGTCTAATTAGAACAAGAGTTATCTTTCGTTTAACCAATTCATATGAGAATGTAAGATCATGGAACTCCTTGTTCAAAATTAACATTTTGCAAAAAAATTAATATTGACAATTTAGGTAAGCAACATCTAGTACATTATATTGTACATTATGTTGTGGCTTGATGCAACAACCATTAATGATGTCATTGACATGTCAATTCAACCTTCACAAATCACAAGCCCACTATTGCTCAAAATATTACCTCTACTAAAAACATTTATTGACTTGTTACAAGGTTTTTTCATGATTGTAAATTCTTTCCCTTGATGGGCAAACCTTGTTAGTAAGTGCCTTCAAAAGTTATGTTATTGATTTAAAACACTTATTAATGTCAAGCAAAATATGATGTGTGCTAATTTAATAATAAACATCAAGCATGGAGTTTATTTTGAAATATATATTAATTGACAAGTTAGCATTAGAAGGAGAAATATTGTGTTCATCTCACAATCAAAATTGAAATCAATAACATTTCACATATGTAGCTGAATCAAATAAGTTAATTTGGAATCAAGCGACAAATCAAGAAATAAACTGCTAGAAAAACTTATGCCATAAGTTCATGCTTAATGCATGAAATTGTAACTATGTCATATTTCAAATTGGATTTGAAAAAACTTTCAATGCTAACTACAATATGTAGATCAAAACATAAATAAATATGTTCATTTGCAATGTCATTAGAACAAATTTGAGTTGCTAAAACCATGTCACAATTAGACCATGGAGTTGTCAATGATTGGTTGTATGAAAAATTGTTTTAAACCATATTGTTAAAATAGTGAAACTATTCATCATTCCCAAAAATATTAGTTAATCCTTTTGATAACTTCTTAAATATTCAAAGATCACAGTGTTGATGAAAGTAATATGGCCACAGAAAATGATTGATCCCTTTCAAC
>Ga0209611_10000213_pt1 | contig 74820 bp, 62 predicted proteins | sample S1TSphgellanicum_3_FD_187693 | JGI IMG/M metagenome (GOLD analysis project Ga0209611, IMG submission 187693) | Host-associated microbial communities from peat moss isolated from Minnesota, USA - S1T2_Fc - Sphagnum magellanicum MG (SPAdes) (version 2) | ecosystem: Host-associated > Plants > Peat...
TCGGGCTCCTAATTCTTCCACAATAGTTTTCAATAGTGTATAAATTGTGTTAAACCCAATAAAGTAGTGATGATGGTGTCCAAGGCTATGGCAAAGTTAGGGTTTGGTAATCCTTTGAAATAGGACTTGTTTTTTTGCAATGATTCTTTTTTTTTCCCCTTTTGATTTGCCTAGTTTTGTGTGGTTGGCTTTGTAGGTTTAAGATTGCCATGTTGAAATAGACAATCGTTACAAAGTGGGGTCTATTTACAATTGAGCTCCTAATAAACCTCTTTCCTCCTCGGCACAAATTGTTCCATGTCCCTTAGTTCATCATGTTTCATCAAACCTCGTAATTTACATCACCCATTTGTTTCACACACTAACACAACCCCATTCTCCACCCCTTTTCTTATGTAAACCACACGCCACCCACTAATTTCCCATACCATTTTGACAAACCACACACCACGCACTAACTCCCTTTACTAACCTTCAAGCTTTAGTGTGAATGTGGAACCCCCACTCAACATTTTCCTAATCCCAGGTTTAATAATTCACATGTAAGACCTTTTTCCCCCTTTCATTTTATCAACCCACATAATTCTTCATGATTTAATCGCCCAATCTACCCCCATCCTCCCAACACATTTAGAACCTCCACCTAGAACTTATTACCCCACCTATGGGAATCAATTTACCCTTTGAAGGTTAACTCTCACTAGCATTCTTGTTAGGCACCTAATTCATCTAAACCAAATCTACATGACCATTCCAGCCCAATACCTTCCCATACTCCTAACCCACTTGCATCGACATGGGCTTAGGTTTCGACATTGAATGTCCTCGAGTCTTTTCATTTTGGCTTTTGTCGTTCTCGATTACACAACTGCATCCCTACCGCTTTACAATGTGATGTGCAAATGGCATTTCGTTTTCCATTGAATAAATTAACACAAAACCCTTTGTTCCTCATGTTACCCCAATGGTGTCTTGTTTTGCCCCTTCAAGGGGGGGGCCATTAAGCATAAGGAAATGTGGATCTAACTTTAAGAAAATTTAACAAATAACTAGGAAAACTTGTAGAAGGAATCTTTTTTTACGAACCCAAGTTTTGGTAGCAAGTTTGAACTCAATGCCTTTTGCCCAACATGATCCTCCAAATAAAAAATGCCTTCTCCGTAGTGTAATCCTTGGATGTGTAGGAGAATAATCTTGAAAAGCACATGGTCTAACACCATTTTCTCTTGCACCCATGTCTTTAGTTTTCATCATTCTACATCATGAATCAAATGGTTTATTCCCATTTTTTTTGGAAAACTATGAACTAGACCAAGACCTTGAACTTTCATTTGACTCCTTCAAGCTAACATTCCAATGCATGCTAAATTTATCTACAAGTGATTTTTTGGGGATGGTTTTGGAACACCTCTGAGATTGTTTACACTCATAAAACTGTCCAAATGGATTCCCACAATTGTTTCAACTTTGTTTTCATATTGCTGAAGGGTTTAGGGTGCTGGTGATGTCATAGTCATCCCACTTGCCATGGGAACTCATCAAGGTGATCCTTTGAGAAGGGCATTATTTACCTTAACTCACTTTAGGGCACTACATTTTATAGCTAGCCAATCCCCCTTTTATTTATTTCGATCCATTACAAATGGCATTCACATCATTCCCCCCTTCCCCCTCCCCCCTCCATTGTATCGTTTGCATATGAACATTTTTAGATTGAACTTTGTGTAATATGGTTCTCTATTTGACCTCATAAATATATAGCATGGTCCCCTTTTGGCCTGCTATTTGACTTCAACACCCCATCCCAATTTAACCAATATAAGGAATTAAAGTTTTGGGGGTTCCATTAAACACTTCATCATTCATATCATTTTTCATCAAAGATACCATGTTAAAAGATGTTCAACATGTTGACCTTCTCCCTAGATTGGGTAATGTTCAAGTAACCTTTGGAATTATAACTCATTATTTCATGCATAGGAGATCACTCACATATTTGTGTTATCAACTTTTCCACAAACAGATCCATTTAATTTAAAAGTTGAAATTGCATCTTTACATGAAATAACAACTACTAATCTTTTAATCAAAGGATGCCAGATGGTGCAAAAGTCAAATAGGATTGTATTAATGTAAAGCTATGTGATTAAAGAGATGGAAACTAATGCTGGACATGATTGTTAAATCTCATCAGAATTTGAAACAACAAACAACAATTTTAGAATTGCAAGTTTCAATTAATTGCTTGTGACAATTAGAAAGGGTAGTCAACAAGGAAGGGTTCACAAAATTCAAATGAGCTTGTAAATGAATTAACATAAATGGAATAAGTCAAAGGCATCATACCCATCTCCATCAAACTAGCATACAAGATAATAAATATCCCCAAAATTCATTCATTGACAAGGCTAATGGATAAATTGTAGGAAGTTCTAAGTTGCACAATTTGTGTGTATGCCCATAGGGGGAAATACTACTTAAGGCATACGCATGCACACAAGTGTAGAGAACTTTTTTCTCTTTGGTTACAATTTTTCAAAAGAGACAAAAGTTTTTAGATCAAACAAGAACGTAAATCTTTTGCATATAAAATCAAACCCATCAAAATGACAAAGTATTCATGCCAAATACATGCATACATACCTACTTTTTTTATAGAGATAAAAATAACTTTCTTGAGTGAAAAATAACTTTGTTGAGAGAGAAAAAAAAAAGAAAGATAGAGAGCACAATAAGTTGGTTGTTCCAACATGTAATGGAACCCTTTAGCATATGGCCAAAGAATGAAATGTGAAAAGGCTTTGGAACCCATCATTAATGACCACTAGTATTTGGAAACTGGACTAAATCTTGGATTTGGTACTACTTGCACAAACTCCCCATTCAAGCATTCCTTTGAAAACAAAAATGCACACAAGAAGCTCAAGTTTGTCAATATTTCATTTCTCACACCTCTATTTGTTTTTTTACTTCAAGGATGATTAGATGTTCTAAAACAAAATTGTTGAAACATTGGTTTCTCATTCAACCTCATTTTCTTTAACAAATACATAGTTGCAAATATTGATCTATCCAACGGAAATGAAATGATCAGCCTAGAAAAGCAAAAGGAATTATGACCTGGACAAACCCCATTTTTGCAAGAAATTCACAAGAATTGATCTAAAATTTATGAGGTTGGAAGTTGGGTTTGTTTCCCTAACCACTGGTTTGAAATAATTAGTAAGAAAGTAATGTGGATCACTTGTTGGCTTCCTTGTTACATTGGGGCTAGCACCAGCATCCTTGGAGTTTGCAAACATCCATACATGGATTTTTTCCAAATAGTCACATAGCAAGGTTGTTGTCAAAACACCGAATGGAAACTTCTTCAAATTCTTTGAATCAATGTAAATTTAGTGTGTAATGTTATGCATTTCAATGTAATGGACACCATGAACAACTCTAGTGTAGTTCATGAGGCTTAAACAATATTTCTAGGTGATCAAAATTGTTGTCTTAATGTAAGCACTCAATCCAAGGGGGTTGTGTAACATTTCTTCTATGTATTAATGTTTGTTTACTTCCAACTTGGCTTGCATAATGAGCTTTGAAAAACCAATGGAGAACTTGCACTTGAGTGCCAATGCTAGGGCAAGAAGAAGCTTTAGTATAGGGCATAGGGCTGCCCAATCCACTATAGATATGTCCCCCTTCAAATCCATCCCATCACACCTTACCTCCTTGTACTTGCAAGGGTTTAGCTAGCATGAATGGATATAGAAAGAAATTGACTATCCTGATTTCAAATATAAAAATGTTGGAAAGGGAGCCGCCTTGCCCCCAAAAGAAAGAGAAGGAGAGAGAGTCAGCTACAAGTTTTGAAACAACTTTTTTAATACATACTGAACTTCCCAAAGATAGGATTTAAGACCTTGATATGTACAAAAGGGAAAGTTCAGATTTTTGCATATACAACAACTCATTTCAACATGGTGAATTGTCTATTGTTACTTTTTGTTGACTATGTTGTAAAGAACAATTGTCAATCTAAACACAACATGTCTGATTTAGATGAAGACATTTAACAACCAAATTAAAAAGAAATTATTTTTGGAGCTACCGGTTACAATGATGCTATGAATCGCGTGAAACCACATCTTCATAATGATTTGAAATTCCCAGCCAATAATCCATTATAGCTAGAAGCAAAAACAACACCCAAGGCTTTTCGTTGTTGTGGTGAGAATGATGATCACATAAACGACTTTCTAGATGAAGAAGATAATGTATATGGTAATAATACATAGTAGTAGCAACTTCTTCAAGCCCAAGGAAAACTTATGAATTTGTTAATGTCTAGTTTCAAATCCAAAGTAGTGTACTATGAGGTTAGTGCATCACCATCTTTTCTTGAATTTTTTTTCCTTCATTTTCGCACACATGGGAAAAGGTAGACTTTAGACACACAATTTTTCTTGATAGTGTGAATTTAAGGTTAGGAATTAGGTGAAATTGGCAGAGATGTTAGGCAAAGGGATATGGTTTATGAGATTTTCAAAATGTAACCTAATCGGCCATCACCCTTTCCTTATTCATCAACAACAACAACCTTCTTTAGTGTGTTAAATGTAATTATCCACACTTACTTTGATGACTTTGATGTACCAAATGTTTTTTGCTTTCAGAGATGATCAGGGAGGATTGGTGCATGTGTTTATTCAAACCCACATAATTCCACCTCCTTTTCATACTAAAGCATCACAATTAGGTAGTGCCAAAGTGGGAGGGGTCTGGTTGGTAGGGAAGTTTTTGCCACGGGCCCCCGGCTACCTTGAAACCACCTAGTCTAGGGCCCGTAGGTGAATCATGCATATGCCTAATTTGCAGACTTTTTAAAAGCCCTATCCATGTATTCTGCCTAATTAGCTCCATGGAAGTGTGTTATAACTTCCATTGAACCTTTTGCAATTTTGTTGTGATATACCATATTACCTTGGCAGCTTTGACACTAATTAGGTTATTTTCAAAAATGTTGACAATTTTTAAATTTTTTCCTCAAATAACAAAAATATGTGAAGGAGAAAATGAATTTTCAAAGAATTTTCTTTTTATTGAAATGACAATTTCAGAATTGATTAATTAATTGATAAATATGTGTCAAAGCTACCAAAGCCTGATAGTAGTAGTACAGTTATCCATAATGTAATCCTCATTTTTACCCTCATTTTACCCTTTCATTCTCTTTTTTGAGCTATCCATAAAGTGTACCAAAGTGAAGATTATTCTTCAAAACAAAGTATAAACACCCCCAAGTGATGACCATAGTTTTTATTCTCATCACACTACAGTCTACCTAGGTTACTACCAGAGAGATTACGAGGCTACATAAGGTAGGTGACTTATTAGCTTAGGGTCTACCTAGGGGTTATCTATGGTCTACTTATAAAGTTACCAAAGGACTACTTATGTAAGGGACTACCTAAGGGCTATCTAAAATAAGGGCTATCAAAAGCTTACATATGTAAGCTCCTATTGTAAGCTCTTTAAAGTTTACATAAAAGACATGTTAAGATGTTACATAGGACTACTTAAAGACTTACCTAAGTTAAGGGATATCTAAAAACTATTTAAAATAATACATAGGGTTTACATAACATGGTATAAATCGAAATAATTAAATAAATTTAAGCTTCACTTTGAAAATGTGAAAAAGAGATTTTAAAAACAGTAAAGGAAATGGAGGTATATCCATTTAATAATTGTTCTTATAAATATATATTTTAATCCTTTAACAAATTTACGAAATGTGTTTTAATATTTAAATGAATCTTTAAATTTTAATTTCATAATTGTTTAAATTCACGTGTATGAGAAAGATACAAGAACACTTGTAAAGAAAGTGGAGGTTTATGATCAATTTAAGAATAATTTTTATGAATATGAAATTTATAATCATTTAAAAAAATTTATGAAATGCTTTCCAATGGTTAAATAAAATTTCAAATTTAAGCTTCACTTTCAAAGGTAAAGGAAGTAAAGATTTTGAAAAAGTATTTTATAAATAATTTTAAAGGTTTTGCCTCTAAAATTGGGCAAGGGAGAGGAGTAAGGTAACCAAGCTTGCAAAAAATAGATATTTCAAAAGATGGCATAGACATACATGCATAATGTTGAGAATTATGTGATTATGTGGTGAACAACTTCAAGTAGTAGACTTTTAATAAATCCAAAGAATAATGGCTGTACTTTTATAACAAGATCTAAAAATGAAAAAAAACATGAAAATACACATTAAGGTAAATTGTGTGGGACAAGGACATAATTGTATAGGAGATTGTTATAGGAGTAGGTTAAGAAGAAAATGGATTAGGTACAAAGATAGTAGAGAAAAGAAAACACAATGACAAATAAAACAAACAAGGAGCAAAGAAGTAGACCAAGGTGAGTAGATCCAGAGGTAAGGGGACGTGCTACAACAGTAGTAATAATGCAACAATGATGCAACAAAAGTAGCGACAAGCAAAACACAACGCAATGTAATGTAGGAATAAGAAGGAAAAAGAAGAAAATTGACAATAACAATAGTGACACAACACCCATTCCCCCCACTAAATTTTTTTTTTGGGAAGAATTTTTTTAAGGTTTTCTTTTGAACAAAGGATCTAGGATTTTTTTTGTTGTTTGAATTAGGTGTTACTTTAATTGGGCAATCTAAAAAATAAAAGTCTAGAAGTTCTTGGGCTTTTAATCTTTATATAATAGTTTTCAAATATGTATAGGTTGTGTTGAACCTAGTAAAATGATGATGATAGCGTTCAAGGTTATGGTAAAGTTAGGATTTGATGATCCTTTGAAATAAGATTTGCTTTTTTGTAGTGATTATCTATTTTTCCCTTTTTTATCCACCTAATTTTGTGTGGTTGGTTCTATAGATTTAGGATTGCCATGTAAAAACAAATAATCTTTAGAAAATGGGGCCTATTTGTAATTGTGCTTTTAGTAAACCTTTTTCTTCATGGGCACAAAATGTCCCGTGTCCTTTAGTTCATCATGTCTCATTGAACCTTGTAGTTCACATCACCCATTTGCCCTTTCATACATCACCATAGATTCATTTTTCACCCCCTTTCCTATGTAAATCAAACATCATCCATTAACCCCCCTTTACCATTTTAACAAAAAATGCACCTCCCATTTATTGCCCTTACCGCTAGCCCCTCATGTGAATGTGGGTCTCAACCCAACAATTTTCTAATGCCCTTAAATAATGCACATGTAAGACCTTTTCCCCTTTGCACTTTATAAACCCTTACAATTGTTCACGATTAGACGCCCAACTTACCCCACTCCCCAACATGCATGGAATTTCCATGTAGAGCCTTTTGCCCCACTTGTGGGCATCAATTTACCTTTCGAGTGTTAGTTTGTTGCCATTGTTCTTATTAGGCATCCAATTTATCTAATTAAAACCTACATGACCATTCCCACCTAATGTCGTTTTTTATTCTCACCTTGCTTAAATAAGCCTAGGTTTAGGTTTTGATATTGGATGTTTTAGAATCTTTTCATTTAAGCTTTCAGGTGCAAATATGACTAAAGGAGCCAATGAGATTACTTTACAAAAAGACTATGAGTTTTTTTAATATATTTTCATTTGTTTGTATGAAAGAATTTTTGAATGAAATCTTTTGTAACTTATAATTAAAAATACATATAGTTGCCCCAATAATCACATGTTTTGTGTTAATCATTGTTGAATAAATATGAGTTTTTCAAAGTGTGTAGATTTTACTAGATTTTGAATTTCATTTTGAAAATTTATCATAATTTTGAATCATACCAAAATATGTTAGCTACTTTACCTTTTTGCTTTTTTTAATCATAAAGTACAATTTTGTTTTATATGTCATGCATGTTAAACCCCATTTACATGTGGTAAAGGACTTTTGAAAATTAAAAAAATTGAAACATATTTTGAATTTTTAAAATTTTAGAATTCAACATCTTTTAAATTGCAAGTGCTCTTTGAATGTCAGTAGTAGGTTATTATCATCTAACTTTTTTTACCATAAAGAATAGATTTATTAAAATATTCCTTACCTAATCTTTAATAAATTAACCACAATTTGATGTAACATCTATTCAAATTCAAACATCTTTTATTAAAATTAAAACCCAAATTTTGATTCAATAAATTTTTAATTTGAACTCCTTTACATTCATATTAATCATTTAACACAACTTGGAATGATTAACATAACTTTAAAATGTGAAGAAAAAAACATGTGTAAAAAAATTCACAATTTTCACCATTATCTAACATGGTTTTTGGTTCTTTAAATCATATTTACACCTTTTTGTCATCTTTGATTATATAACCACATCCCTACCAATCTACAACACAATGTACAAATGACATTTTGTTTTCCATTGGATTAACTAACATAAGACCCTTATGATGTGACAGTTTGACATTTGTTCCCTTTTTTACCCTAATGGTGTTTTGTTTTGTTTTATTGAAGGTGGACAACTAGGCATAAAGAAAGGTGGATCAACTCAAACTTTTTTTAGTAAACAATTAAGTAAACTTATAAAGAAAATTATCTTTATGGGCCTAAGTTTTGGTGACCAATTTGAAGTTAAAACCTCTTCCCCAACATGATCTTCTAACTCATAAACATTTTCCTTACAATTTAATTTTTGGATGTGTAAGGAAATATTTTCAAACAACTTGCACTTTGACACTATTTTCTTCTACATTCACATTGTCTGACACCATTTTAATTTTCATTGCTTTACATCTTGAACAATATGGTTTAAACCCATTTATTTTGAAAGATTACAAACCACACTAAAACTTTAAGCTTTCATCTAATTCCTTCAAGTTGAAATTTTAACGCATGTTGCATTTATTTGCTAGTGGTCATTTTGGGATGATTTTTGAACATCTCCAAGATTGTTTTCACCCAAAAGATTTCACAAATGGATTCCCATAGTTGTTTAAATTTTGTTCTCATATCACACAAGGTCACATTCTATGTCGAATTGCACATGTCTTTGGGGTGGTTCACCTTTTAACCATGACCAAGTCTTTAGGTGGAGTTTGTCCTATTATTATAAGAGAAACGTAGTATTGAATCATAAGTTATGTTTTATACTTTTAATTTTACGATAGTTTTATAACACATTTCTTTCCACATTTGCCACAAACACCATTTTCACATGATGAATGAAATTCATTCATAATTCATGTTAACTCTTAATTCATTCATAGTTAATTCTTAATTCACCCCTAATTCACTTTTAGTTAATTTGCAATTCATTTCTAGTTAATTCATATATTTTTTTTCAATTTTAGTTTATTTTTAATGCATTTTCAATTATTTTTAGTGAAAATTTAATTAATTTGTAGTTCATTTGTAATTAAAAAATCTCTTAAGAAACTTTTAAAAGTGATGAGTATATGAAAACCTTCATGGAAGTTTATTTGAACTTTAAATTCTCAAAGGGGTATAAATAAAGGTAGGACCCCCCATTACATTTAATTTAGCCAACATTAGTTTGAAGTACACTCTTGTTCTATAATTTTGTTTCGTTATTTTTGTGGTTTATGTTTTTTTATTTCATTGCAATAAAAATTTGTTTGTACAATTTGGTTTTAACATTTGTGTTTTTATTTTAATTCCTTTGTTTTTTGTTTTGAATTTAGACTTTGACCTATCCTTTTGTTATTTATTTTTGTAGTTTTTGTGCTTGTGATAACATTGATTGAAAATGACAACTAAAAGTGAATGTGAAATAATAATCCATAGCATTAGTGCACCTTAAACCCTTAGTTAATATTCTCATAGCCAACCCAACACACACAAATTTACTTCCTTGATTTTGCACAATTCAAGGATCTGTTGCTTCCATCTTAATTCAAGCCAAAAAAGGGAGCTATAACAATCAACACACCACTAATAATTCCTCCCTTTAATAATTGAAATATTTAAAAATCGACACAAACATGTTAATGTGTTTTCACACAATTGTGCCCATGCCATTTGGAGCCTAACAAGGCCAAAAGGCCTTCACCTTTTTGCCTTGGTTACCTTTTTTCGTCAAAGAATTTCAATTACATTGCAAAGGATGCAAACATCCTTCATCTTAAGTTGGGCATTAACAATAGGCCTAGCTACTTCCCAACTTCCACCCATTCAAGACACCCACCATGGCCACAACTGACCTATTACAAGCAATCAATCATTGAGATGGAGACTTTTTGACATCTAGTTTGTAGAAACTTGATGTCCTTTTAAGTTCTCCCTTATTTCTACTACCTTTGTACATTTCCCAAATCAGTGGTGTGTTTATAAATAAAGTTATGCAGGGATTTAATAAACTTGTACATGAAATGAAGTTGATAGTATAGCTAGGTCTCTAGATGTCACTCATGCATTGGTTCCAAATTCATGCCAAAATTTACCCCAAATCAAAATCCCACAGTGAGGCAACGTATCTTCCCTCTGGCCAGAGTCAACAACACAACCACAAGAGCACCCCAAATACTCCAATATAGCACATGTTTCAAACAATGTCTTGGATTTTACATCATCTTGCTTTCTTCAATGTGGAGGACGAAAATGCTTCAAACAAAGAAGGAACCTGTCAAAAAGAGCTAGAGATAACCATATCAAGAGAAACTCAATAAGACTCACCTTCAGATTCAAGTTAAAATGATGTATTTCTCAATCCAAATCTCTCTAGCATCTTGCTAGTTTCAAGCAGTGCACTCCCACTTCGAACAATTCGGAAAGTACCCTTCACAGTGAGATCAGCAATAGTGGACCCAAGTCGTCCAGCTGGCAATACACCAGCATCAAATACCAAAGCACACTGAGGCCATAACTCCTTGAATTCCTCAATCCGCACCGTGCTAAGCTGACTACTGATGTTAGCACTGGTGAGTGCAAGGGCACCTCCGTAAGCCCGGCAAACCCCCCTGATGAAACCACTGTCTGGTATTCTGATTCCTATGCTGGCAAACCCTGGATTCAGTGATGTAGACAAAAGGCTGGACTCCCCCCGTGGTAGGAGTAAAGTCACCGGACCTGGAAGTAGAGCTTCAAGGAGCCCAGTTGGGAGGTGGGAGATTTCACTGTACCGGGTGATGTCTCCAACATCAGCTACACACACTGCCAAAGGAGTACTACTGGATCGGGCCTTGATTTTGTAGATTTGGAGGATGGCAGATGCTGAGCAAGCATCACAGGCCAATCCATAGAGAGTGTCAGTTGGAACTGCAATCACTTGAGAGGATTTGAGCGCTTCAATTGCTTCTTTCCAGTAAGTTTCCACTGCTGGCAGAACCTTTGAATTCACACTCAAATGCTCAAAGCCTGAATCCATGATGCTGCTTAAACTGGCCTCGTGTTCTAGCTCAGACCCCAAATTATCCTTTGAAATGTTTGAAGCAAAAACCTGAGATGTGACAATAGAACCAATTCCCCTGCCCTCATTACTTGAACTTTCAGTTTCTTGTAGACTAGAGTCCAAGCTACCCCCAGAATATTTTGGCACAAGAGTTTGGAAAGGGACTGCATTGGGTAGATTTTGAACTGCTTCTGCTGTTGTGACTGGAGGAATGCTACTTTGATGAGCACTTCTGTTTGACATGGAACCCATAGTTGGACCTACAATGCTCAACCTGAAAGGAACAGCACTTCTGTTGTCCAAATGTTTTACTCTTTGAGCTCGATTTATGGCTAAATTTCTGCAACCAGCACCAGAAGATGACTTGACACACTTTGTTGATGGCAGCAAGAGTGAGCCCATCCTCTTGTAGCAATTTGAGAGACAGTGCATCAGACTATCTCAACTGTGTTAGGAACAGTGAGCTTGATGAACCTATGCTCCATCATCCATGGTGCAATAGAGATAGCTGGTCAAAGATGCAATAGAGATAGCTGGTTATCTTTGAGTTGAAACTTCAGTACACAGAACAAATTTGCATAGAAAAAACTTACATACCCACTAGCAAATAAGCTCATTCTTCAATGCATGTTGCCAAAAGTATTTGGGTGAGCACTTTACAGATGTTGCCCATCACAGAATGCCAGCTATTTTTCACATCAGTTTCCTTTGCACTCCACACAATCCAGTTTCCTACACATTTTGGTTTCATTATCTTATCAAAGTAACCAGTTCACTCTCTACACCATTTCTCTTCACACCAGAAAAAAATCCTGAATGTCCCCTTGTTTCTGCTATGTACCAAATTGAAGGTAACATAACAATGAGTGCAGTCCTAACCTTGTGAGAGCCACTGTTTTGAAGCAACTGTTAAGAATGAGTTGAAAAAACTCATCTCTGCAACTAACTATTAATAACACATGAAGGATGCTTTGGATTAGACTCAAATCTAGTTACTGCTGCACATGCAATAATGAATACTAGAAGATGATGATGATGATGCCATTAGAGAGCAATTCTTTTACAAAACAGTGATGCGAGTTTGTCTTCTGACTAGGATTGTTGCACCGCAAATTTGTTTCAATCACCTAACTCCATGTAACATGCACTGACAATATGAGAGAGCGAGAGCGAGAGAGAGAGAGAGAGAGAGAGAGGAGTTGTTGAAACTTTGGATGTGTAATAACAGAAGGAAACCAACACGGGGAACAGGAAAAACACAGGGATAGGGCTGGGATAGATACATACAATTTTGTGGATGTTTTTGTTGTTAAATGGCTGGAACAACGCGCAGAAGAGGTGGCAAGTACTTCTTCTGGACTCGATGATGCGAGGAAGCAAGCAACTTTGTGGTTGACGCACTAAGTTTTGGAGTAGGGGCAACCACCGGAATTTACAAAGGAAGAGGGCAGTTTGCTTCTTGTTGTGAAATCGTTGAACTTGCTGCAACAAGCAGCTTTTTTCCTTTTCTCACATCGTCACAACAAGCGTAACAAAAATCGGTGGCGTGAGTGATGATGCTCAGGAGAAAAACCACAAAGCTGAGAGAGAAAACAATAACAGCAACAAACAACAACAAACAAAAACTGGGCAAGGGAATTTGGTAGGCACTGGCAAGGGAAGAAAGGGGGCGCCAGGGAACGTGGTGAGGAACGTGAGAGGGAACGACCAGTCTAGCGGGGTTTCGGTGTGCAGTCGAGGAAACCCCAGCTGGTTGCTTACCTCCACGCCCACCAAACCCTGGCGCAACAATCCGGGATTGCCATCGAAATTCCAAGCATATTTGATGTGTGCACATGTATCCGCAGCGAGAATTCAAATCGCCGTGATGAAAATCGGCTGAAATTTGGGCTCCTGTCGAGTCTGGGGATGTGCTGAGATCCGAGTTTACGCCATGGCCTGTCGTCGTCGTCGTCGCATTTTGTCGTCGTTGACGCTGCTAACTCATTCTCTCTCTGCTAACGTGTTTCGCGCCGGGATTTCGTCCCCGACTTGTTGAAAATTTTCTTCTATGCTCGCCTTTGCAATATGGCTGCGAGCTCCATTCAGCAGGTAATTGACCCAAAAAACAAAAACAAACAAACAAAAAAAAAAAAGAAATCACCACGATCCATCGTCAATCCTGCGCTGCTTTGAAAGAATTTTTTAGGGTTTGGGGATGAAGAAATTGCATGGGTTTGAGAATTTTCTTTTTCCTTTTTTTTCCCCTTCCAATTGTGATTTCCCGGTGTTCTGGGATTTGGGTTGTTGTCGTTTCTTGTGGAGGACAAGATTGTGAAGCTCGTTTTAGTTGTAATACGGTCCCCGCATGCACATTCTGTTGTTGGATCTTACAATGCTTTTCGTCACGAATTCTCTCGTCGAGTTTTTCTGAGTAATTAATTCTCAGAATGCATGCAAGTCGGAGATCTCATCACTTGCACTAGACCTCAATTCTTTGGCTGCAAGAATGTACAATGGAGGTGATGCCACTCGATTGTATTTTGAAAGCTCTGAGTGTTGTATATCATCATCATCATCATCATCTCCAGTTCCCAAGTTTGAGGTCGTGGCCATTCTGAATCAATGTGAATTAGCAGCATTTGCCTACTGGAGTATCACAGACGTGCTGGGCAGTGCACATTTGGTTTACTTGCTTCCTCATTATTCAAGCTCCAAGCTTATCTGGGGTATTTGACATTACAATGGCCTCTATGCTAGATACTTGCTAATTTATGAAAGGAATGAATTGAATCTTACCCTCACATTGAAGCTTGTTGCAGCTTGATGAGGATACTATTGTTGTTTCTTGATTAGCTATGTCTCTTGATTACTAGTCAACATCATGCATTCCCCAGTCTTTTGCATGGCTTGGGGGAAATGCAACAGAGACTCAGGGCACAGATTTTTGGGGGAATTCTTTACGTGTCGTAGTTTGCATTTTATTTTGCCAACATTTGATTCTAAATGGTTGCAGACAGCAATTGGTAGGGTTAGATGAATTGGCAGAGTTTACAGTTGGGATGGCATTGCTTTTGCAGCTGTGGGTGTCGATGTCAGCTGTGAAGTGGAGGGGAAGAGAACTGAATCTGGAATTGAATTAGGCACGCAAAAGGGTGAAGCAGTAGTGCTGGGACCTAGAGCAAGGGAAGACCCTGGATTTGTGCCAGGGTTTGAGCACTCAGTCAATGCAGAGCAAGGTTCCATGGGCGCAGGAGCTGGTGCTGCAGCCGCCATAGATCGCAATGAACCTTCTCCTCATGGCACTGCCATTGAAAAAGTTCTAGCTGAACTCAGGTTCACAAACACAATCCAGTTGAATTCAAGGATGTAGTTGGCTATAGAGATAGCACAAGCATGGGAAGGGAATGTTGGATGGGAATGTAGCAGAGAATCGGATAATTGCATGTGGCAGAACATGTCTATTTGACTGGTCTTCCTGTAGATGGATATGGTCTAGCTACTTTTGACCAGGAAGCAATCTCTAGTGGATTTTTTGTTGCTATGGCTGCAGGGTTCTATTGTACTTGCATAGAGAATATGTCTATATTTGTTGGGGAAACTCTTAGACCCATGAAATCCAGCTCTTGCCTTTTTTTTTGACTCAGGTGGGATCTTGCTGTACGGGAAGAGCGAAGAAGGGAGCTAGAGTTTTTAGAGAAGGTAGTTCCTGCTCTTGATGTCATTGTGCAAGTTCAGCAGGTTTTTAGGTGCTATACAGCTGCATAGTGATGCTGTTGACGTTTGGATTAATAAGGTGAAGGAAAGGTGGTCAGAAGGGGCAGTATAATGGGGCTTTCTTTCAACTGTTTACCCAGCTGGATGTCTTGTTTCCCTGGCCTGATTCATAGAGGATATGTTGTGTAATTAGTGGCTGGTGATTGATTTTTAAAAAAAATTCTGGTAAGAGGTCTTTGTACTCCAATATATGTCTCAGCAGTGAGGAATAAATTTGTGTGACTTTCTGGTTTCAATGCAGAATCACATGATGTTTGTGGATCTTGTTATTGATGTAGGGTGGAGAACCGTTGGATTTTCAGTTCAGGGAAGTCCCCTCACTCACATTTTCATCTCCATCACCAGCTGAACCACTAGCCGACCAGTTGTTGTTCAGGTGGACATATGCCTGCATGATATTAAATTGCTGCAGAACCTAGTCTGTTGGTGTTCCCAAATTTAATTACTTTTGCCAACTGCTTGCAAGTTGTAGGGTTGGTTTTACATAATAACATGTGGTTTTCCTGGTTCAGCACCGAAAAAATTGATTTTCTTCTCACATTTAGAATTGGCAAAGGTTTAGTTTATCTGTCTATCCAAGTGAAGCTGACTTCATGTGACCTCACAAGTATTCAGTATTCCTGAAGTTGACTTGATTGCTGTTTTGGCAGTGACGGGGACGTTGGCAGTGTTGCAAAGGCCATCTCCAATGGCAATTCACATGAAAGCATTTCAAGTCAGGCACTTTCTAGAGGAAGAGGTGTGGAACTAGAAGATTGCAGCTTTCCTGTGAATGCAAGGGATGCACAAGATGGGACTCCCTCCAAAGGCAGATCTCCTCAACCGAGCATTTCAAACTCTGCTTGGACTCAGATTAATGTTACCACTAAAAGAGAGGGTGAGGGCGAAGGTTCTGAAGATGATCACATTGGATCAAGAAGTCCAGAATATGCAAGGAGGAATAAGTACCAGAGTCAACATCTGGGGAATGGACACTTGTCAGTTAAGGAGCAGGAGAAGCTGGTGGGTGTCTACAGTTCTTTAGTTGTGGCTCAACCCCCACAGCCTCCTGTTACCACAAAGGATGAAGCAATGGTGGACATGGGCTTTCAGGTGCTACCACATGAGAGTCCACATGCTGTCACTGGCAATCACAATGGAGTGCCAACAAACCAGGAACTTGAACCATTGATTAAGGTCATGAGAAGGTGTGGAGCTGACTTGGAGCAGCAAATGGCAGACACCAGCACTGATATAGAGAAGGATACTAATAGAGCTGTGCTGCCTTCCCATGTCTCATTGCAGTCTGAAGATACTAGTGTTAATTTTCAAGTTGCTACTGGGGAAGATGATGGTTCACGATTTACTGGTAAAGGAAGCAATATAGACCTGTTCTTTTCAGAAGAGAGGCCAAGCCCCCATCTACGAAGTTTTCATGAGCTTCAGGAGGTTGATGCTGCTTGTTTACAAGAACATGTAGATGACAAGTCTCTTTTAGGAAGAGATTCTGTAAACCCTGGTAGTGCAAGAGAACCCTCAGCCACAGGTCATTCTGGGCATGAAACTCCAAGACGAGAGACTGAAGAGAGGGTTGGAACACCTCCACTACCCCATTTGGACTCCATTGAGAAATGTTCTAGCAGAGCTCATCAAGTGGCATCTGAAGTTGGACTGAATATGCCTCCCAGGGGTAGTATGTATGAACAAAATCTCAGCTCTAAGGAGGTAACTGGGACTGAGGGAAAGACTCTGCCAGTCACTCAGGTGATGTTGGAGGGCTTGGAAGGAGGGTCATTCCACAAAAGTCCAAAGATCAAGAAGAAAGTTGCTACGGGCACTAGTGATGTTAGGAAGGTGAATAGAGACCGGTCTGCACAGGATGACAAGAGGTTCAATGCTTCCAATGCTAGAATTAAGGTTGAAGATGTTGCTGAAGATAGGACAAAGCCATCAGCAACAACGTCTGAATTGAGCAGCTTACAAGTTAGTGGGGCACCAAAACCTCAGGAACTTAGAACTGAAGGGCAAGCAGGTGCAGTTGTAGGTGGGGTTCCTAGGAGTATAGGAAGGACATCAAGTACCTCTGCCTTATTGAAGAACAAATTTCCTGGCGTGGTAATTCCTTGGGAGAAGGAGCATGATTCAACTGTACAAGCTGAAGCTGAGAAGCATAGGGCAGATATTTCAGCCAAGGCACGAAAGGCACACGAAGATATTATCCTTGAAGAGGCAGAACATCTTCAGGTTAGTGTATATATCTCATATTTTCTGTGTTCACCAGTTGGCCTTGCTTTGACTCATGATCCTGTGATCTGGTTTGTTGGTACCAAATGGGCTCATGATAGTTTCTGGGTTCTCAATCCTGCACAGGAAATGTCTATGCTAAGTGTTTGTCAATTGGGGGAACTTTGTGTATTATCTACAGTTTCTATGATGCTCATGGTGGATGTTGAAATTAGTGCAGTTAAGTTCTCATATTAGCTCTATGGTCCTCTAAAAGGGGGAATATGCCATAGTGAGTGTGTGTGGTCTGTTACAGTCTGCAACATTATTTTGTCCATCAACTTTCTCTCCAGATTTCAGATGTAATTACTGGTCATATGCAGGCTGCAAGCAGTACAACAGTAGATCAGGTGTTGAATAAACCTTGGTGTGAAGCTTCAAGGAAGAAGGCACATTGGGATTTTGTGCTTGAAGAGATGGCCTGGATGGCAAATGACTTTGTGCAGGTACCTTATTTTCTACCAGCTTGGGTAGTCATGTATTCTGGGCTTGCCTATTCAAATGTTGGCACCAGTGTGGATTTTTAATATTTGGAAAGTTGCAATGACCCTAGATTCTGATGTGTTTTTGCAACCATGGTCAGGCCTTAGTTGCAAATGAGGTATGTCATCTTGATTTATGATATATTTTCTACTTGCAAATGTCTTTCAACACTTGTAGGGGGAACCCTGTCAATCAAGAGACTACACATGATGTTACACAACTTTGCTACCTCAACCTCTTACATTGTACATACACATAAATTCTACTGGTGCTGTGAATCAAGGTATACAGTTTGAGAAGCCCCAGGAAATTTATGGCAATGCAGCTGTTCTGCAAGGGTAAATTTCTAGACATGGAAATAGTAATCAATGTTAAGACAGTAAGTTGACCTGGCAAAATGACTGCTTGAGGGCTTTCTAGAAACTCACAGATGCTCCTAACTACCAAATTTCCAAAACTTTTGGCAGCTGACTCAATTGTAGACAACTTCTGGCCCGATTCATATCAGAAAAAACACAAAGTACATGGCCTGTGGTGGGTGTTGCCATTGAATTCTAGCTTTTCTTTCAAAGTACCAGTCCTATCTCAGTCACAGGTAAGTCCTCATCAAGTTCCACTGACATTACTCTCTGTTGTTGTGCAGGAGAGCTTGTGGAAAAGAGCTGCTGCAGCCCAAATTTGTAGGTGTGTTGCTTTACAAAAGCGACAACATGAGTTTCTGGCATCTCAGCTTTGTAAAAGGCAGCAGAAAGTTGCAAAAGTACTGGCAAATTTGGTGAATGAATTTTGGCATTCAGTTGAGTTACTGTTGATCAAACAGAAGGTTGGAATTTCAAACCTTGTGAAGACTCAAACTCAGGCAAGCAACAGCAGTAGCAAGGATTTTGATGGAGCTGTTCCCATGGATGTTGATTTTCCTGGTATGGAGGTAATTATTCTAGGCTTACACAGATGGCAGAAGTGTTCAGTGCGATCTCTTTGGAATGCTCCTGTGTTCTTCACAATTCATCTTTCTGTACAGCTTAGTTAACAATGATGGTGTTGTGCTCTCTTTTGTTGCTGTGTTGTTCAAACTGCTCCTTAATTCTATCTTGTGGTCTGGTTTTCTCTTTTCTTTAGGGTGGAATTTTCTCTTTTCATGGTTGCTATCAGTTGCTGGTTTTCTGTCAGAAAATATCCATTTTGTTGTTATGGGGTCGGCTCTCAAAACTTTTCAGGTTGACCAAAGTCATTAGTATTGAGAAATTTTTGTATTCATGCAGATGTCTTTCTTTTCTTGCTCCAAGAAGCTCAGGTAGCCTCTTTTGATGACTAGGAAGGTCCTGTATTGTTTGCATACTACAGGAAATTGTACAGTTGATCCAATTACTGCTTCTCCACCTTGTTATGCATTTCTTCAGATTGCAGACATTGGGAGTGACAAGGTGAACAAGCAGAAATCCACGGCCATCATCCAACAGTATGCCATGCCTTTTCTCAAGTCATCAGGCTTTGAATTGATGGTACAAGCTGAGGCTCCTGCCACACCCAAGCGACACTCAGAGAGCAATAGCACAATTCTAGAACCTTTTTGGGAGGATCAGTTTCCTGAGGTGCTTTCTATAAATTCTTCTTATCAGAAGTAGTTAGTAGTCATTCATTTTGAGCTGCTGATCATACTATGGGATCATTGACTATTTGGTTTGGATCTTGTTATTCCTTTCACTGGTATTTACTGACCATTAAAACTATGCCTAGTGTTCAGAGCCAGATCCCTAGTATATGTATGTTTGCTTGGTGTTCATGCCTGATGAATGTTGTGAGGCGTCCATAAATGAATATTTGATTAATCATTGCAGGATGGAAAATGTGTCCACTCAATTGGGTGCCCACAAAATTAGCTAACTCAATGTGTTTGAGTGATATCTCAGGAACCACTGTTTTATGAGGTATCAAATGGCTCAATGGAAGTATATCGAGCCTCTGTGGAATCAGATTGTACAATGCTTGAAGCGGTAAGGCCCTTCTGTGGCAATCTACTCTTTATGTTTTTCAAGTCTCAAAAATGTGGGCTTGCCCTGTACTTTCTTCATCCACTCTTCATGGTCCTAGTAAGGATTGCTGATGATATATATGTACCACAGCTAGGACTCATGAATACCTGGCAATTGATTGGGGTTCACGTCCCTACTAGGTCATGCTAGACACTACCCATGACAGCCAACCCAGCTATAGGGGCATGAGTACAAAAGGTATAGATTTTCAAGCATCAAGCCAACAGCCTACTGTGTGAGCCTCATGGCCATCTTCCAGTGATTGGGGTTAAAATCCACTAGGAGGTCTTGCTACATGCTACCATGGTAGCCAACTCAGCTACAGTGGGATAGATAGAGATCCACAAGCACCAAATCAGCAGTCAAGTGGCTAGGACTCATTGCCATTTTGCAATTGATAATTGGGTTCGAGTAACTACTAGTTCATACCACTTGCTACAGCTGATGCAGCTATTGTGGGTGCCACTGTGTAAACTGGTCATCTGAAATGTGGGACCCTAGGGGCTTGATTCCTTGGGGGAAGAATGGGCTGAATGGCTGAATGCTGCCCCATTATAGCCATTGGAAAATGTCCTTTAAAAAGCAGTTAGCAGCATCTAAGCATGAAGAGGCACTTGGTCATGCTTGTTGGCTGACCCTAACACAATTCTCCTTCTTCTAGTGATCCATAGATCTGGTCATTGGCTATTTGCAGAAGCGCGTGTTTGAACTTGCATCAGCCCATGATGCAGAGGTGCAGGCAGTTCCTGGTGTAGCTGAAGATGCAGCTGTCTGTTCTGACTTTGGCACCGATGGTTATGGCAATGATGGAAGTTCTCAGGATGATGACCTTCAGTCACACTTTATGCTGAGCTCTCTTGGTAGTGGGGGAGGCCTTCCTGGAATTGTGAAGAAGAAACGCAAGAAAATAGCAAAGGTTAATACTGCTGGGCCAAAGTTAGAAGTGGGTGCATCACTACCTGGGTTTGTCTATTGGCCCTCAATGTCAGGTGGTGACCTGGGGTCACTTTCTCTTGCTATAACTGGCAAAAGGTCTTTGTCTGGATATTCAGATTCCACCAATATACCTGGTATCATTCCAACAAAACGAGCTCGTTCATCAGCAGTAAACTTGCGTCAACGTGGAGGTGGTGCAAGCCCTTCCCCAGGCACAGTTGGGCATTTTCCACGAACAACAGCAGGATCCCATTTCCAGCAAGATGAAAGGATGGACATGCTGAATGGCTGTCACAGAGGAGACAATAATAGTGATACCCCTAGTAACAATTTAAATGCAGTTGGGAGTGATGGGACCTTTGTGACATCCAAACTTAAGAAGAACAAAAGGATCAAACACTCCCTTGAGGGAGCTTGTGCAACAAGGCAGAATGAAGCTGCAGTATCTGGGAGTGTATCTATCAAGGTACCTTTGTTTCTGTAGTACTTTCCCCAGCCACTGTTGATCTCACAGGCTCTTGCTATTAGTGTCATGATTGGAAGTTGCAGCAATTGTATATTTCATCTGTTGATGCTGATTTGTTTTAGGGTTCTGAGAGGGACCATGGGCAGCAAGACCTCCAACCAACATATGAGCTGGTGAGTTCCAGAAACATTTTGATATTTTTTGGTTTGTCTGCCAAGAAGTTAAATGGTGAACACCAATCTAAAGCTCTAGTTCCCTTGTTATAGTTTTAGGATGTGTAGATATACCCTCTGAGATGTGTTTTGGTTCCTAGCCAGCAAAAAGAAGCTTTGATGTGTTGGATGTCAGGTGTAGCAGTCATGTTTATGTATGCCACAAATCCTCAAAGCAGGTGAAACTTTACTGGTTAACTGTGTGCTTGATGTTTCTGGGAGAGCAGATGAAGCAAAAAGTGAACCATCTTTTACCACCTTGTATTTCAGCTTCTGAAACAGGCCCTGGTATGGGTCTTCTTCCTTCAAGCTTAACACAGATCCAACTGGTTTTCAAGCCTAGGAACTATTCTATTTCTCTGTCCCATGGGACAGCTTGGCCTCCTCCCCTGCCTTCCCCATTATAACTAAGCATTTCCCATTAGCTTCAATTCAACACACTTTGAGAAAACCTCAAATTACCCCAAAATGCTGTTCCAACATGGCCAACTTAAAACCTCCACCCAAGGCTTTGTTTGGAATAATCATCTAGGGTTTCCATGCCATGCTGCACAATGCTGCACATGATCCACCTATGGATGCATGGTTAGAAGGTACTCAACCAAGACCACGTGTAAAGCCTTAGATGGAAGTTATCTGTGTAGATTCAGTACTGAAATTTTATATAGATACCCAAAGGAGATTTTTTGACATTGGCTGACCCAGTAAATCAGCCTTCTTGACGAAAGAAGGCTAGTATGGTCAATGATCGCTCAATGAACTAGTCAGAAATTACTGAGAGGTTCTTGGCAACAGTCAGTGGTGTTTGTGGTCCCATTTGCCAGATTTTCTGAGGATAATGTGTTGGCTGGAATGTGGACTTAATTTGCAACAGGAATAGCTGATGATGTAGCAGAAACACCAGGGCTTCCAGGACTGAAGAAATCAAAGGTTGCCAAGCAATCTTCTGATGGGAATACTGAGGGCATTCCTGGTCCCATTCGACCTGCCTCACAAACAGGCCAACAGTCTGTAATACTAGATGGCAATAAACTGATAAGGCAGAACAGTAACCGTGACTGCAACAACCGAAAGAGCAAGGGTAGCAAAGTAAGGACATAGTTTGTGATCAGTAAACAAACAGAGTAGAAGGTGGCTCAGTCAGTTCAAACCTGTTTGAGTTGATACACTCACAAAGCTCTGTGTTACCAATATTGAGATGTGGTTGGTGGGTTCTGGATGTCTTATTCATACTGGTGGCATTTTTTTGCAGGGTTTACTACTCAGTGCATCAGCTGGAATCAGCATTCCATGGTCATCAGTTGAAGATCAGGTCTGGTTTGTGGGAGCTTTCCTATTCTTGCATAATTTTTTATAAATTGGTACAGCCCTTCTGATGACCTTCACTTATTAATTCAAGGAACAGCTTTGTGGGTTGTGGTTTTTGTGTGTGCCAAAAGGGTCATTTTGATTGTGAAAGGTTGTGAAATATAGTATGGCTACTCAGGCAGATCATTATATAGATTCCTTTGTGTCTAATCATGTTGTGCTGGATAAGGAATAAGGAAGATGGAACATAGGTTTGTGCTGGATGGAACAATTGCCTGATCTCTGCAGTTCAGGAGCTGCAGACGTTGACTTTTTTCTTACTCCAGTGGTTTACTTTTCAGGCAATCCTTGTTCTTGTGCATGACCTCGGTCCTAACTGGGAACTTGTGAGCGATGTCCTGAGCTGTAATTCACAGTTAAAGGTAAGTGCTCTTGCGCTTTCTATATAGTTGCTAGTGGACTGAGTCTCCTATATTTGACTTTATGGTTCATTTGTGCAAGATGGCAGTTAACTACTCTAGTGCAAAAGTTGCAAAGGTGAACCACATCTGACCATTAAATGGTGCTGATGGGAGGGGTGATGGAGTGATGGTGATAGTTTGATGCTTTATGAGTGACAATCACAAGGTTAGATTGCACTCATTCTGGTTATGTTCACAGTTTTTCAGCCAGAACTGACTGCAATCTCATAGATATGCTAATAGGAGGGGGAATGAATGGGCACAAAGTGTTACGGCTTAGAAGAATCTGGGAAGACTTAGCTACATCTGTGCTGGACAGGCCCAGCATTGACCAGGCTTGATTTGGTGGCCCATCCTGGCAGTTCCATAATCTCAGGGGTCTTATATGGACTTCGCAAGGAAACCAATCTCAGGACCACACATCTGGCTGATGTCCTACTGGTGGTGCATAACTGCAGGACACAGAGATGCATTATGAGAGGCAGAAATTTTCAACCATAGGATGGTAGATTTGAGCAGCCATGTGTGCAGGTTCTCCTTGTTAATGGACTGTTTTTCTAAGGTGAAGCTTTCAGTGGTAGCCCAGTAGTAAGGCAACCTGTTGACACCCTAAGTTATCAGCTGCAAACGCATTTGGCTCTATTAAGTACATATTTGCAACTCATGCAGAAGATTCTGTAGTGAAATGTTTACCATATTGTACTGTCAAAACCTAGAAAGACCAATAGCTCCAGAAGCATGGTGACTTTAACATGTGAATCTGGACTTCCCAGTCGAGTTCTATCACTTTTAGCCAGCCGTGTGTTTCCAAAAATGGCATTGTCTTACCTTGGAAAGGTGAAGGCTTTATGTCCTTATTCATTGGCAAGACTCACCTTTGACCTTCAGAACACATGAAGTATGGGCTTGCCAGTAAAGGGTTCACATAATTTGTGGAGATGCACTTTGTTTCATTGAGGTTTCTTTTGTCAGTCAAGGTTAGGTTCCCATGACTAATTTGTATATGGAGACATTAGTAGGCAGTTTGGAGAAACCATATCTAGCTTTGTTTTGTCTGACATTGCACAGAAGACATGCCTAAATTGTGTGGAAAATAATCATTGGATCAGCAGCCTTGTTTTCTGAATCATTAGTCGGCTGAAAGTGGATATTCATTCTGTATGGTTGGTGTTGCCGTGAGTCATTTAACAAAGTCCACAACCTTGTGCACACTAACTCTTTGTGGAGATTTGTTGTGCCCACCTTGTGGATGTGTCCTTCAAACTAAAGACCTATGGAAATGGTGTTGCAGGGCATCTACAGGAAACCCCACCAGTGTAGAGAGAGGCACAAGTTTCTCTTTGAGCGACTTGGGACAGATATTCAGGAGAACTCTCATGACTTAAGTCCATTGCAGCCATCAAATGCACAACCTGCTGGAATTCCTAAGGTATGTGTTAACTGCCTTTCTACAGGAGACTTTCATATGTACCCAACTTGGTGGACATTTGGGCCCATTTGTTACCTTCAATTGTTAAAAGAAACGGAAGAATGGTACAATTTTTAAGTATACTTTCGGTCAATCTTTGATCACCGCAGTCACTTCCCTGCTAAACAAGCTTACCATCCTAGCAGTGCTATTTTTCTCAACATTTGGAGTTGTTATGGTAGCAGGGGAACAATGCAAGGGTGTTGTTGCAGCAGATACATGGGGCAGTGGAAGAGGACACCCTTAAAGTGCATCTTGAACAAATTGTGCTCACCTGGGAGAAACTGTGTCCACAGAAAGCAGTGAGGGCTCCTTCCATCTTTGGTTTGTTATTTGGCTTCCTGTTGTGGACTTATGAAACTGTGCATTTTGTTCTATGTTGAGTCATGTTGGGTAGGTCCCATGTCTTTTTTTTGGGTTAGGGTTTACTGTCTCATTGCAAATGTTGTGGAAATCTTTTGATCTTGTGCAGACTGATGCACAAGAGCAAAAGTTCCCTGCCACACCTCATCCATCTCATGGAATTGCCATTTCTCAGTTTTGTGCTGGTGGTCCCCCAAAGTAAATCCTTCTAACCTGCTGAGGAAGTTCTCTTACTGGTTCCCTGTTGTTTGACTGTCACCCTCACTGCCATGTCATGCACAATGTCCATGTCAATTGGTATTGGTTCAGGTGTTTGTGTGTACTTTGACTTTTGATTACTTTTCAACCATATGGAGTCTTTGAATGGCATATTCAGTGTCTAACAAGCACTATGGTGTGTGGCAGCCCTTTGGACTTCTGTGACAGAGTCATAGCCAATGGGGAGATTCCACCTCATTCCTTTACAATGCAAGCCCATTCTCCACATGGGAATGGGCCTGCACTCCCAATTGGGGGCTTGCATCGAGGAGCTTCAATGTGGCCACTTTCAAGTGGAATGCCTCCAGGTTTGCCAGGATCAAATGGAATACTTCTTGGCCCACTCATGGGATCGTCCTCAGCTGCAATTAATGCAGCAGCTGCCAGGTGGCTACCTTCACTTTTTCAATAACATTTTATAATGGACAATGTTGCATGTGTGCAAACTCCATACACCTCTTTCTAGTTCACAAGGCAAGAGTTGTTAAATAGCATTTCCTATTGTGCTGTCATCTTTTTCAATGAGATCTTCCAGTAGTAGAGAACAGATTCACATCTTGGGTCCTATGGTTGCTATGGTTGAAGGAATGGTCAACATTGTGTTTAAAAGGCTTTCTGACCTGGATACCTTGTATTGAAGTGAAAGTGTAAGCAGGAGGGCATTATTCTCCCTATGCTGTTACATGACATTATGTAGCCTCATATTTGCTACATTGTGGCTTCTACTTAGTGCAAGAGATGTGGATGTTCCATTTACGTTTTTGGTTGTCACTGTTTTACCACTCATTAAGGTCTTCCCACTGAGTTGTTGCATTTTCTACCATCCAGCTTGCCACTAAGAATCAACAATCATAGACTGTCTGAGAGTTAAGTGTGATTATTCTGCAGGGATGCCCAGCGCTTCACTGCTATGCCTCTCTCTCCAGAGGAAACCAATCGACTCCAAATGGCCACAACTGGCCCTCTGGGTGCCTATAACCAACGGCTTCAGCAGCAAGCAGTTTCAGCAACAACAGGTTTACCTGTGTTGGGTGGCTTGCCCAATCCAAGCGACCTCTCCTTGCTGCCAACTAGCACTGCTGCAGGAATGCTGGGTGGCCTCAACAGATCAATGTCATTGCCAAGATCGGGTTTGCCAGGCATGGGCTCTGCTCCAGTATCAAGCACAGGAGCAGCTGGTCTTTGTACCATGTTGCCCCCAGGTGGTGTCAATATGGTGAATTCTGGAAGTCTCCCTTCAGGCTCTGTCTCTGGACAGTTTCTGACATGGAGGATGAGGGATGCACTGCAGCAACTTCAGGTGAGCTCTTTCTCACCACATTTGATTTTAGCCAGTTTTAACAAAATCAGGATGAGTTTAGCTTGTACCTACTAGTTCTGTCTTTGAAAGGACTTTCAGAATGGAACTTTCTAGTAGCAGAACTTGAAACTCAAGCATAGGACCAAGAGTAGAGTTAGAAACTGGAAAGGGTGGAGAAGCTTGTAGTAGGTTGATTCTGGAGAATCTCTTCCAAATTGTATTCACTGTCATCTGTTGGTTTGTCCTCAATGTAAGGATTCTAGTACTTTGAGTTTTGAGTACCATTGAGAACACATGAGCGGTGGGGACTCACGCTTATGAAAGGCTGTGGTCATTAGCAACATTTCCTGTTGAAGATTTGTGGTGATAAGCACTTGCTTGTTTCAGATGGGTGCTTGCTCAGAGGAGCAGCGAATGCAGCTGCTGCAACAATTACAAAATGAGGCATCACAAGGTGACGTGCAAGCTGCTGCTGGCCTGACTAGTCTGAAAAGTGACATGGCCATGGTTTCTTCCCCACCCCAGAGCTTCTCACCACAGCATCAGCAACAACAGCATCAGGCTCTACAACAACGAAATCAGCTGGTGCAAATTTCACTTTGAACTGAACAGGGTTTAAATCTGAGACTGGGTTTGATTTTGAGACTTCCACTCACAATGGGATGGACTTCATAATGATGTGAGATGCTGTAATGTTGTATGGTTTGTTTGGGAGTTTTGGATAATCTACTCCCACTAGTTTGTCCATGTAGCCTGACAGTGGTCTTATAGCTCCAGATCTTCTGTTCAGGCAAGACTCGTAAGTTGCAAGTGTGACTGAGTTCTAAGGTTTCTGCTTGTCTCTGCTCCAACAGCAACAGCAGCTGCAGCTGCAAAATCTGCAGACTCAACAGCACCAGCAGGCCTGGCAAGTGCAGGTGGCTCATGCAAAAGAGCATCAAAGGCAACAGCAATTCCAGAAACAAAAACAGCTCCTTGGAGCACTTCCCACCTTACCTCAACCTCAGCTTCATACTCCTAATCCTCAGCATCAGCAAATGCTTGAGTTCCCTCATCAGCCATATATGCCAGGCTTGAGTTCCCAACACATGGGCCCACAATCCCAGCATATCATTTCCCAGCAGTCTCACATCCTCCAGAAACAGCCGGTTGAGCGGCAGCAGGTAGGAGGTCCATCACAGGTCCCACAATCTTCTCCTCCATCATCTTCACTGCAATCAGCTCCTGTTTCTCCTGCTGGGCCTCAATCTTCATCTCGTATGTGTCAACAGCAGCAGGAGCCTCTTCCCCGGCAAAACCAGATCACAGGGCACATACCACAGATTGCTGGGCCAGCTAAACTGGAGCAAGCAAAGCATTTCCAGAAGCAGCAGCAAGCTTCTCGGGTGTCCAAAGGATTAAGTTGTGAACCTATGATGATGCAGGGCCTTCCTCAATCTGCTAATACTCTTACTGGTAATGTGAGCATTGGGTGTAATCAGATGCCAGGTGACTTATCTGGCCAGTCAGGATTACATCCATTGCAGCAAGCACAAAGGGTTCTTCAGGCACAAGGGCAGATGCAATCAGGGAAGTTGCAACCTTGGTCTCAGCAGGGTGTCTCTGGGCATCAGCTGCAGTCTCAAGGGGCTCAATTGCAAGGAGAAGCTCAATCACAAGGGCTGGATTTTGTACCTGGGCACCAGAAGGAGCACCAGCACCAGCAGAGGGTCCAGGTGGTGGTACCTAAGCAGCAGCACACGCCATTATTTCAGCAACAGGCACAACCAGCACCATTGACTCAGCAGTCAGCAGCACAGCAACAGTTGCCATTGTCTGCCCCAATTCTGCAATCACAACTGCAGCCACCTGCCCTTGGGCAGCAGCAGTCTCAGAAAAAACAATGCCAGCCAATGCAACAGCAACAAGAACCTCCACCTCAAAGAAGGTCAGTTTTATTGAAACTTCCCTACTGACAGACCAGGACCATGCAGGCTTGACTGGGTACTCTACTCAGTGCCCTGTGATTCACATTTCCAAGGGTGCTGAGCTGTACTGCTTGTTTGCATGTGTACAGGTTACAAATGCTGCATCCAGGAACTGCAATGGGTATGCCTTTGCCAGGGCAGCTTGGTAAGGTAGGCATGCAGCAGCAGGGACAAGGAATCTCTTCCCACATGGCCTCTCAGCCTGGCACACCTCCATATCAACATGGTAACACAAGTAGCATAGGCACCACAAGCAGTACAAGTTGTCCTGGTCCATACATAATGCCCCTGTCATCTGGTCTTAAATTGAGCACAGCTGGAGTGCATGCATTGGACTGGAAGTCCAACCAGCCAGCCCCTCCTATGTCAGGTGGAATGTTTAACCTCACATGCACCAGCAGTCCAGGGTGTCCAACAGTGGCCCCATCGGGAGTGTATATGCCATCATCCAGTGGGAACAAAGGAATGTCAATCCATGGTACCAGTATGGGTGGCATGCCACAGGCTCATGCTGTCATTCAAGGTGTGCAAGATCAGAAGTGTGCCGTGGCCCCAGGGTACAATGGAAGGGGTATAACAGGGTCACAACAAGGGACTAGTGCTGAGCAGTAGAGCCAACAAGGTTCAATGCCTGTGTCTATAGCTATGAGCAACATGCTGGCTTCTCAAATTCCCCCACCTGTGCAATCCTCATCTTCTGTCATGCTACCTAGTTCAACAGTGAGTTTAGCAACATCAGGGCCTCTCAATGTGGCATATCAAGGGGTTCCTACAGGAGGCCAAGGCCATTCTGCATCCATGCCAGGATCTGGACTCTTGTATAGTATACAGGTATGAGGGTTTCTGGAAACAGTTAAAGGGCATGTGACTTAAACTACTACTTTCAATGGTCTTCTAAATTTTGAATGTGAATACACCCACATGATTTGGTACTGCAATAGTTTTGCAGCTGATAAAATATGTTAGATTGCCAATTGTAGGATTGTTTCTCATTCTGCAGCCAATGTCCTGTCAGCTAATTGGTTACATCTTAATTCCCTTGTCTTGTCCAGATCAAAGTTCTGAAGATTCACATTGATTTCTTTTGCTGCAGCCACACCAGCCACAGATCTGCAATATGTCATCAACAGGTACTACAGTTTATCAAAGGTCAGCTGCTCCAGCATCCAGTGGTCCAGCCCTGACTGCCATATCAACTGTGGGGTCAACTTCACCTAGTGTAACCTCTGTTGTTGCTGGCTCATCATCTTCTGCATAGGAAAATTCAATGCTTTTTGGCCACCTCTTATGTGTAGTATAATTTCAGCTGACACAGACAGAATCAGAAGAAGAGAGAGCATTGGCTGGGTTATTAGTCAATGTCTCTCCTATTCTTGTTGAGAGAAGGTGGGCCCTAAGGGCTTTAGGATCCCTTGTGGGTGCAGTCTTTGCTGTGGTTTGATTCTTAACAGTCCAGTCATCTTGCTGGCTCATGGAGGCTAATTTGTACATTCTTCTGCACCATCACTCCTCCATACAATTTTCTTGGAGTCAGGGAAGCTTGCAGCACATTGTCCAATGTAAAGAAAGTTCTTTTGAACAAAAGAAAGAAATTTTTTTGAGCTTGGCTTCTGTTTATTCTGCTTTTGCAGCCTCAGTGCCTCTCAAACTAGGTCGTTGACAAATCAATTATGTAGTATGCAAATCACTTTTGAGCTCCAGGATTCCAGGATGGACTGGCTCATTGTATGGCTGCTTCCATTGAGGATTGTTTTGAGATGTCAACTTGCTGCTTGTGTATTGACTGCAGATTTATCACAGTTATCTGTCCTCACTCCATAATGGTCTTGCCAGTCCATCTCTGAAGGATTTATACAGACCCTTGCCAGCTCCCACCAAATTCTCTTAGGGTGGCACATTGTGAGCTCGCAGTCATCAACAGTGTCATAGTTAGCACCCAGTATTGACAAGATACAACAATGGAGCAATTGCAGTTGGGACATGATTTGGACTCGGGAGAGCTTCATAGTACTGGTATCACATGCATTAAAAAGTTGGCATGCAGAAGTCTAGATACCCAGGCCTGCATCATCTGAGATACAAACCTATTCTCATCTCTTCGTGAAGAAAACAGGTTGTAGCTGAATTTGGCATGACATCTCTCCCCCAATGTGTTTATGCCATGCAGGTGGGCTCTATATGGATACAACACAGAGCTTCTTTAAAGTGGCAACCCGAGTGACCAACTATATGCACAGGTCTAATACTTTTCCAAGCATGAAGTGCTTAGATTCAGAGTTCCTATGGAATATGCTACATAAACACAGCCTCATTGTTTTACTTAAAACAGTGAGGCCATGAAGAGATCACGTGAGTCTTATGGTACCAGCTATGACATTTGAATCTGAGCTTCTGAGTTAAATTTGATAGTTATATGATAGACAGACATTAAACTGGAAATACAGACCTACTAGTAGGTGCAAGAGCCCTCTTGTAGCCATAAGGTGTTGACAGCTCCTACCACCTTGGGACCTACATACATTCAGGCTCATCATGATGTTTGCCTTGTGCAATGGCTATAGCCCTAGGGTGGGGGACATTCCTCTAATGCAGGGCTGGATGAGACAGTACATATCTTGACTACTGTTTGGTCCAAGGCCCATCGTAAGGTGGAGCAAATGGTCTACGAAGTTGCTAATGATGAAGCAGAATCTCTCCTGACTGCCAATTACATCAAATAATGGGCACTGGTCAGACCTGACTGGCACCCACTAGCAAGCTCAGCCAGTGCTCCTAATGGCCATTACTGAATACATAATCGCAGCACATGTATATAACTACTAGTGTCGGGCAATTCTCACTTTTTTCTTTTTTTCAAAGAACTGAAGGGTACAATTCTTTAAACAAAACATGAGAAGGTGGATAGTTCATTTTAAAAAGTTAACCAGAGAGGTTATGCAAGCCTGTGGTGGAACCCTTTTCAGCTTTGGGAGGAGAAGTGCAGGTGAATGCTTGCCTGCAGAAGATTGAGCTCAATGAGGATGGTACTGTGGAGCATTATTTGTTGACTGAGGGCAGCACCGTGGAAGGGGACATCTATGTCTCAGCAATGCCAGGTATTCTGTTCAAACTTGAAACCTTACAGTAGTTGACAAGGATGAGGGTGAGGACAAATTTGACCTATTGCAACCAGATTGCTTGACAAATGAAAGGGTGATATGGATTTCATACATGTGGAGCATTGTATGTTAGTGGAGATGATGTGTGATGACAGATATGCATGTGGCTAATGGTCCATGTGTGGAATAAGCAGTGGACATTGTGAAGCTTTCGGTACCAGAGGAGTGGAAGCCAATCCCATATTTCAAGAAAATGGACAAGCTTGTCAGGGTGCCAGTCATTAATGTGCATATTTGGTCCATCTTTGATTTCCAGATGTGTGCAATTGAGGAATTTTGTTTATTCTCTTACATCATTTCGGTATGGAATAATATCAGATCAAGATAGGGCAACATAATCTTTCGATCAACATAATTTTCCCATGTGTTCTTGCTACATTGAATGCAATTAGAGTTGTTCAAGGTTCTTGAGAACAGAATTGTACTCTCATGTGGCCAAATATCATGGCATTAAATGCAGATTAGTGCTGGCAGGGCTGATGGTCTCTGTTTGTGTACTTGCAAAAGCCCTTTACTGAGTGTGTATGCTGATATGTCTACTATGTGCAAGCTATTTTCAAGTTGACAACTGTAGCAGTTCTCATTCTGCAGATATTTCTTTGCATGGATCATACATTATTACAAATATCATCAGAGCAAGACACTTGGAATCAATGTGAGGCTTATGAATCATGTGCTTTATTCAAACTGTATTGTTTAAGAACAGAATCCATCTTGACATAAGAAACTGGTTCAGAAAGTGGTTGAAGATCTCCTGTTGGTGGGTGCACATGTGAGCAGGAGTACTATGACCCTGACCCCTTAATGCTGGAGCTTGTGTTCGCCCTTCCTGACAAGTGGATAACTTGGAGTGACAAGGATATCATTGATGCCACCATGGGAGAGTTGGCTAAGCTTTTCTCTGATGAGATAGCTGCAGATCAAAGCAAAGCCAAGATTTTGAAATACCATGTTGTGAAAACTCCCAGGTATTCTCCGTGAATAACCATCATGAGAGACTCAGTTTGCAACCCTTTCTTTTTTGAGTTATTAGTTCTTGGCTTAGGAGTTAGTGAATTCAAACTGTTTCCTTTGGAGTCTTAGTCTCTTGTAGTAAATAATTGGTTTGGTAAGTCTTGAATGCTGATCTTGAAGTGCAGTGTGATCACATGCAAAGGTGAGAAAAATGGCAGTTGGAGGGGGGATGTGTGGTGATATAACTTGTGGTTTGTCCTTCTATTGCCTACTCTTGAGGGAATTGCCATGCTGCAGATCTGTGTACAAGACATTCCCAAATTGTGAACCATGCTGGCCATCGCAGAGATCACCCATCAACAATTTCTACATGGCTGGTGATTTTATGAAGGAAAAGTACCTCACATCTATGGAGGGTGCCATCCTTACTGGGATGCTGTGTGCAAAGGCCAGAGTTCAGGTACTCATTTCTCTGTGCTCAAAGTGCATGTACATCTGAAACACATGATTCAAGGAGTCACTAGCTGAAACTTGCTTTGACTAAGAAGAAATGCTTATTTCATGAGAGGACTTAATTCTGTCCTGAGAGTAGCAATGTTCTTTTGATCAGCAGATTATGGCTACTGATGATTTGATGTGGGGTGTACTTCTGCAGGACTGTGAGGAACTAGCTCTAAAATCAAAAGGATGTTGGAAAAGCAGCAGCCCTGGTGCAATGACTTTCCTCTGTGCCAATTGAGAGAGCGGCTTACTTTCTAGTTCTTCTATGGTTTGACTGGCAAAATAATATCGTTTGACATTTTTCAATTCAAAAAATTGTACTGTGCTTTAGATACTAAAATCATAAGTACAGAGAAATTCTCAGTACTTATAGAGAGATTTGTTTTCCAGTAGCTCGGTTCTGTCTTTGTGGTCTGCATTCTCTTTTCTTTTGGGTTGGATTCTCTCTTTTTAATGGTTGCTCATGGTTGCTGGCTTGATTTATCAGATCCGAAATATCCATTTCCTTGTTATAGGGTCATCTCTCAATTCTTTTTAAGTTGACTAAAACCTTAAGTATTTCTCAATGGAAGTTATATACTTAAATGCAGGTTGTAGTTATACCTCCATCACAAAATATTCATTGAACACTTGGCACTGGATCAGTGGTGAAATCTGTTTTTCTGTATTTTCAAAATTGACTTTTTATTGGCTATTGGCTGTGCCCATAGGGAAGAGACTTCAGATTGTTACAGGATTTCAACATAAAAATCCTATACCAATGTGATACACAGATCGGCATGTTCCATTGAAGCATGCATCTAGATGATAAGTTCTAGATCCAGTAAGGAAAGTTATTAGGTTGAAGTTTGAACCTGCCATAAAGGGCAGTCAGTATGCAACAAGCTGCTTGTTAGTGCATCCTAAATGCTTGTTAGAAGTTCCATTAAATGAATTAGAAGGTTGGGCATTTCTAAATTCCTGAAACTGGTGAAGGGAACTAAGCTTGCAGCCTTCTTGGAGAAGGCTGCAAGCTTAGTTTGCATTGAAATTAGTTGACCTTCTCCAACTTTTTGTCTTACCTGTGGCTTTGAACTCTGGATTTAATTGGAACTATTATCTTGCTTCCGTATGTGATTAGGAAGCTGAGAGAGAAAGAAGGAAATGCTCTGTTCTGAAAAAGTTCCCACTTGGGATTAAGAAGCGCTTGAAACAAGGAAAACTCCATTTTTATTGACATGTAGTTTGTAATATAAATTTGGCGGTGTTTGAACCCAGAAGCAAGCACTACTTCAGTGGGCTGGGAGAAGTGCTTGGTTTTCATCAAGTCAAGAACGCCGACTGGTTGTCACAACAAAAGCTCTGGGACAGCGGGGAAGCTCTGTGGTCAGTGCGTGTCTGATTTGTAGTGTGCACAGAGAACCCAACTGCATGTTTGTATTGAAAATACAAAAAATTGTTTGATAACATGCTCCACGTGGTCCAGAGAATAACTAGTTACCATGAAAATGAATCCAGTCTCACCCACGTATATAAAGGGACATTGTTCAGCCACCTGATTGACCTGGTTAGATTTGTGGTGTCTCTAGGGACATGCCTATTCTGGCCTGCCAAAGCAAAAATGACCTTCATTGTCAGATATACCATTTATCTTGACCAGACATAACAGGACTGCTGCTTTAGCTGCGATAGACCACTCAAGAAGGATACAGAATTTTTGGTCAAGAATGCAGCAGTCATGAAGCTCACAAGCCAATCTTCACTACCTGACTTGAAACTGTTAAATAACAATGCTGAGATTTTGTGAAAAAACATACAATGCTGACTTGGGTCCTCTCCCTTTGTTCTTACTTTCACCCTTTGAAAGGTGCTTTGTTTTATGAAGTTTACCAGGGTTTCATCATTAGTACAACTTACTAAACTTGGCACAGGACAGTGGGTGGAAAGATGGAAATACACCTGAGAAATATGATTTGCATAGATAGTGACAAGTCATAGCTGAGTGCTACTTAGGCTCCCGAGATTATGGAACAAAAGCCTATCCCAGCACGATGTAGATCTCAGCCAGACAAAAGACCACCATCTGCCCAACAATTTAGGCACAATGTTTTAGTAAGCAGCTGTACATTCTACATTAGGAATGTAGTTATCATATTCTGTTTGCAGTAGATTGCCATGAGAGAATGAGAAGATTTATCTAACTGATTTATCTGACAGGTTCTACAGAACTAACACAATAAGACTTCCACTATTGAGCAATAATAGTAATCAAGAAAGGAAAAAGAAAACTGTATGTGTACCTTTCAGAGTCCTGCATTTTGGTTGCCAAATGCATCAAACAGCACTGGCAAGAAGGAAGGCAATTTTGCCATGAGCTCCTCTGAAGGAAGTCTGCCAACAACCTGTTCAATGCAAGCATTTTCAAACATCAAAACTGAGTTCCCGGAAAAAATAACACTGAAGTGAATCTACTTGTGTACAAAAATGAGATATTATGCAGACTCATGTGATGAGATGCCCCACAAATGTCTGTTGCAAAGTGCTTTCAATCATTGTAACTAAGAATCTGAGCTGAGAAAACTTTGACACGTATGAGGTAACATGAAGAGGTGGATGTATTTTTGTCAAGCAGCTGATACAAGTCACAAGTGCCTTTTCATCTTCAGAGACCAACAATGGCACCACAACCTGGTATGCAACTCTCAGGTATTTTGAGAACCCAGAGTATTCAACTGTTAAGCAGGTGGTAATGTAGCCACCTTGCAAGAGGTTTATAAGCTCAGATCGCACACAGTAGGTGCAACCTACACTTCAAGGGGGTCAAATGTACACCAAAAGCACCTAGACCTAAAAGTTTCCTACTCCTTGGAGGAAAAATATAAAGCATTGATGCATGTGAAGGATCACTATGCACGTCTGCAGTAAAATGGTCAAACCCACTGACCAAATCTTCTCCTCTGATTTATTACCCAGACAGTAATGCTTTCTTATAAGGTTTGACCAAAGGAAAATTGATAACATAAGATGTGCAAGTAGTACAGACAGTCAGATTGCAGCATGTGTCAAGCTGCATCAACACTGTGTTCAAGCAGTGGTCGGCAGCAACAACCACCTGCAATGGTCTCTCAGGGTTAACATGTCTGACGAATTGTTTTGCTCCATAGCCCAGAATAGATTTGCTTAACCACTTCAACATTTGAACCCATTATGTGTGAAATTTGTTGGCAAGTCCTGCATTATAATGACACCAGTCGATTACTAGCCAAATCAATCAAACAATGGTCTAGACCCAACTGCACATAACCATTGCAAGCAAATAATCTACTTTGAAGAGCATCAACAAGGACATCCTTCACAGTTTTAGTCTCACATGCAGGTTGGACTTCATACCTTGGAGTCAGAATCCCTCACTGAATGGAGAAGCTTCTCTAGCAGCAATTCTATGGCTTCATCACAACTAGCTCCCTGTAAAATCACAAACAGTAAAGCAATGTTCCATCAACATAGTACGCAGTACTGCTCAGAGAAAGAATATCCAGGAGTTACAGATTTGGGTACACAAATGGAGATACATCCATGTGAAACAACATGACAAGAGGATCCTTTTCCTCTTCCTTACATTGCATTGCTGAGTGTACATTAATAGTGCCAAGCAATTCCATACATTGAAAGGTTAGAAAAAAATTTGTATAATCACAGCACTTCTTGGTTTGATGCAAATGCCCAAGAAATGAGAATCTAATTAAACACCTTAATGCATTGTCTCAGGAAAATTGTACTCAGACACTGTATCCCTATTGCAAAGGCCATGGTAATGCATCGAATAATTATGCCCTTGGCCCACGGGCAGAGATCAATTATTCATTACTCAAACTAAAAAACTTAAAATCATGTCAATGAGTAATAACACATGAAAACAAACATAGTGAGATCAAAAAGAAGATGGTGCTAGTATCAGAGTAAGAGCCTACCAGTTGCATCTTTGATGCACTGGAAATCTGAGTATTCAAAGACATCACCATTGGAAATAACAGGAATGGACAAAGCTGACACCACCTCTGCAATGCCATCCCACTGTGCTGGATCCCTTGGACTATCTGCTACCTTTCTAAAACCAAAACATAGCATGTCAATTTCTCTGCTTAGAAGCTCTGGACCAATCATGATTATCACGACAGAACACTAACAATTGACCAAATAGTCTTCAACTAGAACCCCTTGAACTTGCAAAGACTCCAGTTGGTATCCATTATTATACACTATGTAAGGACTTGGTGGACACTAAACAGCTACAGGTTTGGGAAAAATTACTATACCTGCCATGGACAGCTATTGCAGCAACTCCAGTTTTCTCAATCTGTCAAGCAAGCTCGACAGTATCATGATGAGTCTTCAACAGACGGATCTTACACGTCACAGGAATGTTAAAGTTCCTCTTCAATGTTGTCAAAATCTGCAGATGCAAGAGCTTGAGATAAGCAAAAGAGCACAGGAAGCTTCAAAACAATATCTTCACAAATCCTCATTCATCTTATAGTTGTTCAAGGGTGATCCTGGCTAGTGACAAAGTGAAGAACTTCCTTGTATGAGGCATGGACCAGCAGAAAGGGCAACCATGATGTTGCACAGAAACATCTTTGAGGAAACAGATGATTCAAGCAGGTGATGCCAACAGGCAGCCCTGAGCCTAACTTGGAACACAAGAATGCATTGAAACCCTTGTTGTGTAAGTTGACATGAGGAGATATCATAAATCTCATTGGACTGGAGAAATGGGAGCTGTTCAAAGGAGAAAAGCATTACATCAAGAATGAGATCAGGCTTGGACAAAAATGCAGCACCTATTCCGCCACTGATGGAGAATGACTCCTGATATCACCACTCCTGATATCAAAGCAACACTCAATATGCAGCCACCTTCCTTGGTTTGTCATGGTTACAAGAAGCCATCCAGAAGCAGGAAAAAATCAAATGCAACAACAAAGTGCTAGATGCTCTCTGCAAATATGCAAAAAGGTATGAGTGACAAACATACACAAGATTAGCAGCTTGTAAAGCCCGCACAACATCAGAAGTCCCAATTTGGAAAACCCCACAACTCTTCTCCTCATCACATGTCTGGACAACAAAAGTGTCTGTGCTCTTCTCCATCAAGTCCACAGTTCCCAACATTTCTGCAACCACCATCACCAGGCAGAATGCAAAACACAAAAGAGTGAGGAGATCAGGAAAAACAGACCTCCGGATTTCAGCTATTAGCCTAAACCCTCCCAAACCTAGAAAAACTTCAATCCTTGAAAATCTGAAAGAACAATCCCAACACTGGAGACCCAGATTCCTCAAACCAAGGAAGATTACAGTGAAATCTCTACAACCACCCACAATTTGAAGGTAGCATGACAACCATCAAACAGTAAAGTGTGTCACCGAACAATGAACAGCCATGATTTCAAACATGTTTAAAACAGAAGTTTTGTAGAATTTTTTAGTGTCAAGAGTTACATCCATGAGAAAAAGATGTCAGAAGTTTGAAGCATTACTCTTGATCTTCCGTGTGCATCTGAGCAGTCTGTGGTTGACTATCTCCTCTCCATAGGTAATGTCAGCGCCATACTCAGCAGCCAGCATTCGAAATGGAAACGTCCCCTAGATCGCTTGCACATACATAGTCGTTCAAAACAGTGTCTAGATTGATCCAACCCTCAGAGTTCCTGTTTTCTAGACAAAGGTTCTTAGAGGAGATCATGCTGATCAATTTTCACAACATGAAGCTCGATGATGATCCACAGAGATGATCTGCAGAAACAAGCAAATACACCTCAATAGCACAGGATTTCGGCAGCAGAAAAAGGAAGAGGAGGAGGAAGATGGACATACCACACGAAACATTGGCGCAAGGATATGCTTCCCTCGATATTGGAGCTCCATGCGTAAAGGAGCAGTGTTGTGCTGCAACAGCAACAGCAGCACCTGAACAAAATCTGGCAAACCAAACAACCGTATGCACGTTGCGGCAAAAGAAGGACACGGGCCCCCGCAAGACTCCTCACCCTAGTACTTATGTGAAGAAGACGACTGGAGCGCTCTTACGGGTGCGGAAACCCGAGGGGATTTCGATCTCATCGTCAGAAAAGAGACAATCTGCCTCATCCTCAGATCGTGCACCGAAGCATTAAGAATTGTAGCGCGGATGATGCGCTCCGTGACGAACATCTTTACATCTCTTCTTCCCCAGACGAGACCTCCGACAACGATTCACCTCTCCTACAGATTTCAACTTGGAATGTGCTAGAACGAAACATTTTCATGTTGGAATGTGCAAAAAATCGAGAAATTTTGGAGTTTTAATATGATAGGACGAAAACACTATGCGCCTATATCTGGGAATGTACTAGAACAACATATTTCATGTTGGAATGTGAAAAAAATTCGAGAAATTTCGGAGTTTTAATATATGATAGGACGAAAACACTATGCACCTATATCTTGGAATGTGCTAGAACAACATATTTCATGTTGGAATGTGCAAAAAATCGAGAAATTTTGGATTTTAATATGAAAAGACGAAACACTAATGCAATTGTATTTTGGAATGTGCTAGAACGACACATTTCGTGTTTGGAATATGCAAAAACGAAAAAAAATTGGATTTTAATATGTTAGGACGAAACACTATGTACCTGTCCTACCTAAAACCGGCTCCGATGGAAAATCATTGTCACTGGAATTAATTTTTTTTTAATAAATATTTCCCACACCTTTCGTAACAATTTACCTCCATTTTATACCTACCTCACTCTTTTTCCCTATATGAAAAAAAAAAAATGAACATGTGTCTTTTCATGTCCATGAAATGCATATTAATTTAAACTAAATTTAACATTGACAAAAATAATGATGAATTATTGAAAACCATACGAAAAAACATAAGAAAACAAGGGGGTGTGTCACATTGTGGCAACATTGCCATTTATATTTTTAAAAAGAGTATCTTAAGGCAAAAGAAAAACTTATGAAAACTCAAATATTTCATCATGCAAAAAAAAAAACATAATCTTCAACCCTTAAAAAAAAAAAAAAAACCCTCTAAAAGAAACCAAAATCCTTCAAGATATACATATTAGAACTCTACAACTAATCTCAAGTTTTTTTAGCCAAAATATCATCTTTCAAATATCCTGATATACAAATAGACCCCATTAAAGCTACTATAAAATCTATAATGAATCTGAAAACACAAGATTATGAGGCCAACAAAAATAAAAAATAGTTTTGATCTAGAGTCACTACTGGTAGTGTGAGTGCACCGAGGCAAAATTGTCTAGGGATGATATCATATTAAAAAAATTTATGCAAAAATCAATTGTCCAATGAAAAATACGAAGGATTATGCAAAAATTCACGTCACTGGAATTTGTGCTTTTGTGCTTTTGTTTGTTTGTTGGGACTGGCGTGTCGGTTTTGCCAGGTTTTCGAGGTTTTCGAGGTTTTCTCACATCAAGCCCAACAGAAAAGCTTTTGGTTTTGGAAAATGGGTATGGTGGTGAGTATGTTGTTGGCTGTTTGAGAACTCATTTGGATTGTGTGTTGTTGATTTTATGAAATTTGACAAAAAAGAGATTCTTAGACCGCCCACAATAGAAAACAGTTTAGTGTGATAAGACGAAGAAGAAGAAGAAGAAGAAGAAGAAGAAGGAACTGGGGGAAAGCAAGAGACTAATCTAAGTTTTGTTTTGCGTGAATTTGTAGAAGTGTTATTTGTCAACTGCAAGAATAGCCAAGAGGAGACAAGAGGCTTAAACTAGTTTTGGGATTTGAAGCTTGGGGGTGTGCACAGCAGAAATTTCTAGTGTGTTTTGGTTGGGGAGAGGGAATTTCTTTTTGGGTTTGTGTCAGATAGGTTATAAGCATTTTAGGTCCGCAAGAGCCCTGCGCTTTGCCGGAATTATTCTGAGTCGGGTGTGTTATGCGACGTGCATCATGAGTTTGTGCGGCTTCTTTTCTTGAAGGAAATAAGATTTCCCAGGATGAAGATAGAAGGGTCAGTCATGATGAGAAGCTGTAGGTATTTTTGGTTGTGGGTTGTGGATATTGCAGGGAAGGTTTGAGGCCTTGGAGCTTTCTGGACTACCCTAAAACAGGGGCAAAATGAAAGGATCGAAGGATGGGAAAGCAGAAGGCAACAAACAGCAGCAGCAGCAGCAAGCAGGGCCAGCCTTGTTTCCACGGCTCCATGTAGCAGAGACGAAGCAGGTGGGCCCGAAAGGACCACCACGGAATAAGATGGCTTTGTACGAGCAGTTCACTATCCCCTCTCACAGATTCAGGTCCTCTCCAATGCCTCTCCCCTCCTCCTCACAACACTCCATCAACCCTTCCATTAGCCCTACACCAGCGGCAACAGTCTTTCCACCTCAGGTACTTCTTTTTGCTGCAAAGTCCTTGAAGTTTGCCTTTCTATTCTTTCCTTGTAAAAATGTGCATCTACTTGGGGAAGATGCATCATCTCATTGCACTGTTCTATATGGCAACTGTGTCTCTGACAGGGCGTGATGTGAGACGAACTTCCTTTGAAAAGTACTTGTGGGGTGAAGTGGATGAAGTTTGTTCCCACAGTATTGGGTGGTTGGAAGCTTAAGCCATGGGTTTGCATGTAAACCTTGTAACAGGCTTTGTTTTGTTTCCTTGTAGCTGCCTGTTCTTTGTTAGGTCTTCAAAAAGGTCACATGAGAAGGTGTTGATGAAGCCTGCTGACCCTTTAAGATTGCTCTGGTTTCTCAGGCTTGCAAAGTAGCTGATTTAAGTGCACCCTGAATTGGACAATTATAGCTGTAGTGCCTTCTCATGCACTAGTGTCTTACAATGTTTCAACATCTTCTGATTCTTGGATGTGAGTAGATCTCATGCTGTCATGTGAGTTGCAGAATTGTGGATTGCAGGTTACCAAGTATGAACTCTCCATTACTGATCCTTGGTTGGAGATGCCACTGCAGGGTGTGTCCTATGATGGAAGATATTCTTATGTCACTTGCTACTTGAACCCTATGAGCCCTTCACGTGCATACCTGCCATACATGAATGTTGGGCATCATGGAGTACCTGATCATGTCTCATTGAATGGGACAAGCAGGAGCACAGTAGTGGATGAGGATACTGAACTGCAATGTGTACCCTTGGTTGCTGAAAGTTCAGTACCAACACCTGGACCAAAATCCAGCAAGAAAGGGAAGTTTGATGATGACCTTGCAGTGCCAACATATTCAACAGGAACACAAGGCAGCAGCCAGAGAATATCAGCCTCGAGTACCCCCAAAGTGCAACAGGCTGCATCAAGGGATCAATCCTGGCCAAGGAAAAAATGGGATTCTGGAAAGGCAAAGAGGTTCAACACAGAGGCACCAAGAAGCTCAAATCAGCTCCAACTGCATCAAACAGAGAAAAACTCAGATGAGCAAACTGGAGGCTTCAGTGAGCAGACTGGAGGCTTGAATGAGCAAAATGGAGGCATGAGTGAGGTGACTGGTTGCTTAAGTGAGCAAAATGCTGGACTGAGCTGGCACACAGGCAGCGTGACTGCATCAGTGGATGATCGTGATGTAAGAGATCGTGACATCGATCAGCAAGATGCTGACATTGATGTCAATGTGCTAGAATGCAATCTGCGGGAAAGAGATAGGGATGCAGCAAAGCAACTGCAGCCAAGTCTAGCATCCCCTGATGGCAGAGTCCAGGAATCTGAGGGATTGAGAGGGCAATCAGAGCATTATCATGACAGCTGTGAAACCTCTGAAAATGTGAGTGAAGTGTCAGAGCAGCTAGGTCAAAGCTGTTGTGGTGATGAGTCAGAATCCTCAATGCTTGACTATGTTCCTGTGGAGAATATTACTCCTCGTGATGTAATGAGTGGTATTGGGGAGCAAGAATTTTGGCGGGCTCGCAAGGCCATTCTCAGGTGCATTTTCCCATTTTGCCTTGCCCTTTTTTTAAACAGTTGGATCAAAGATTCTGCTTTTCTTTCATCATTTGCTTGGTGCATCTGTGAAGAGGAGGGGAGAACACATGGGATCATGGATCAGGTTGGGATCATACTGTTTGTTTTAAATGTTTATGAAGCAAATTCTTTTGCCTTTCAAGGTATTTAACTGTGGCAGGTTTGTGGTGGTTCAGTGCTTCATTCCTGGATATTCAATTCCATTCTGTTGTTGCATGTTTCATTTGGGATGCATAAGTGTCTTGAATAGGTACACAGGTTGCTCATTGAGTTATGACTGTTGTGTCTTAATATTGAGTAATAGGTGCATGACAACAGCCAACTGTGCATCTTCCATGCTTTGTTCATGGCTTTCCACAATTTCGTGTTTTACTAGAAACCTCGCTTGCAGGTGTCAAAGAGCTGAAATGCAACGTTCTTATGTGCAGGCAACAGAAGATGTTTTCAGTACAAGTATATGAACTTCATCGGCTGATGGAAGTTCAGAAGCAGATTGCAATGTGTCCTGATTTAACACTGGAAGGTGACAAGGAAGAGATGGAGGAACAAGAACAGGAAGACCAGCAGCCAGTGCCTGAACCTGTGTCTGTCACTCCACTTCCACCACAGGTGCCTGAGCTACCTGCCAAATACATAGATGATGATGGCATCAAGCAATGGGACAATAATCAACCAGTGATAAAAGAGGCCCCTCAACTCATGTATCCAGTTCCTGTTCCCCACCAGCAGGGTTTCCTTCCAGGACAGCCCTGGCAAGCAACACCCTATGCAGCCAATGAATGGGCTCCACAAATTGGACCATCTTACATGTACCTCCCATATCCACCCCCATACACCCCTGCATATGGGTATCATCCTATGATACACCCAGAAATGGTGATGTATGAGCAAAGTGGGGGAATGCAGCATGCTCGAATGCCACCATGGCAGCATCCAGTATTTCCTCACTCTTCTCGTGTGCTTGGACCTGGAGCAGCATGGTATAATGCACCACATGTTCCTGTTATGGAATCTGCACAGCAAGGAGTCCCAGTTGGTCCCTCAAAATACAGGCATCCCCCTGGCCAGGGGGAATCCTTAGGTGCATCTGAGAAGATGCATGTGAACATTCCCAACAGTAAACAAGGGGGTGGTCAGTCTTGCAAGGTTGGCCAAGGCCAAAGTCATGGATGGGTAAAAGGTCGGAGAATGTACCCTGTGGAGCTTCATAGGAAGGACAGTGCACAAGGTGAGCAACAAGAACATGAACAACTTCAGGAGCAAGACAAACTGGGCGGAATAAGGCACGTTGAGGGTCCTCATGAGAAAACACTAAAGCGGGCCCATGATAGCACCATCTCTGATCCTTCACCAAATTTCCCACAATTGCCTGTGCCCAACAGGAATATGCCTCAAGGAGGTGTGATTAAAGCAGTTCCACGAGCAATTTCGGCAACACCAGAATCAACAGCTGACATTCTGTTGTCCATTCAGCAAGGAAGACAGCAACAGTAGTGCCTATGAAGGTTGGTGGTTCTGTTATGGAATACAACAGAAGCAACAGGATAGTGTCTTAAGGTTTAGGTGTGCCAAGGAAAAGAGTTTTCTCTGTTCTGCTTGTGTATTAGTGTTTACTCAAATTACTGAGATAAGAGAGCTTGTGTGAATGTAGGTGATTTGAATCGTGTTGCAAATGACATATTGTGCTGAGTTTGACAGAGATGCTTTCAGCAACGCCGTTGTGTGAGATGGATGCTTATTGTGTACTACATCAGTAAGGTTAGGTCCTTAGCTGACTGGCTGCCACCACCATGTCTGCAGAGGTAGGAAGCTTACTATGTTTTGGAAGTTGACATGGAATGGTGACAGACAATCCCTCAAGCTTTCTTTGAAGCATGGCGTATTGAATGCCAATGTTTCAATGTGCAACTTTGTAAGACTTGTGGAGAACAACCAAGTATTTTAGTGTCAAAAATTCCAATTCCAACTTTGTTACCGAAGGTTTTGACTTATCGTTTGTTCAATTGCTTAGGTCTGCCTTGTGCCTCTCTGATGAGTGAAGTTGTTTTATTTGTCCACAAGTGTCTTTGTATAGCTAGGTTGCCTGACAACATGGCAAATTGGGCTCTTGTTTTATAGATTGAGAACTCTACTGCCCAGTTACAACCAGTATTGGCTAGTTCTTTCTTTTCTTTCATAACTGGCAGGGCAGGGTCATTGTGATTTTTTTTCCATTCCTCTTTGTATCAAGTAACAGGAATTCAAAGATTGTTGAGACCCGCCTAGTTTGAAGTTGCTTGTCTAAGCAATCTACCTAGTTACCAAGTTCCTTGGGTACTGTCTTTTATAACACCCACTTGTTACGCATAAGGCTGGTTTTGATTTTCTCAGCCTGCACTGATAACAACTTTCTGAACATGATTAGAAAGAAGGGTAGCACAGCATATACCCAAAGTTGTGATTGCTCAGTCTAATAGAAACCCCTTGAATCTGTTTTCCTTAGGATCACAGCAATATAGTAACTGTAGTTTGAAATTTGCTTGATGTGATACCACAATTTGCTACTCATGCTTTCATAATGTTACAGAACTTGTTTGCCAACGCGGTTTGGGATGCTTGTTGGTGTAGCACGCTTGTAATCGACCCCGTTTCATTCGGGGTTGAAATCATTCAATTGACAAGGAGCCAGCTTTTCATGAATGAAAAATGGGAGATGGCACCCAATGTCTGGTCAACTCTTTAAGAGCTGAAGTACAGGTGCAAATAATTGTATGAATGCAATTGTAACATTGTATGAGATTGCACTGTTCTTTTGACATACAATCTTCAATAGTAATATTCAAATTGTCCCAAACTTCATATGTGAAACTAAGTTGGAGTTTTCAAAAGCATGTAGTGGAATTTATTATCTCAATTCAACTATGTGTTGTTTGTTTGATTACCTTTCAATCTTCAATGTAACGAGAGTTGCTATTTGAGGTGCACGCGTTTGGGTTCATAGCTCCATACCCAAGTGTGTGCACCTCAAATAGCATGAAAATAGGGTGCATGCACTCTAGTTTCATTTAATATGGGGTATTTGCACCCTATTTTTTCCACATAGGGTTCACAAAACTAGGGTAACTAGGGATCATGTGTCGAATGATGTGGCATGAAAGATAAGAGTGTGGCAATTTAACTCGGTTAAATTTAACTCTAAAAACACCTATGTTCATTCAAAACAAACTAGCTATCATAACTTCGAAGCAAAATTAACTTCAAATCATGAAAGAGTATAAATTACATTGTGCTTTACCCAAACAATCTTGCAACTACTTACATACCTACAACACATGGTCCTTCCCATATGATGAGCCTTACATCATATCCAAATATTGCAATTTTATGTGTACTTTCATATTGTAGATAATGTCTTCTCCATCACTAGAAACACCAAAGTTCATTCAAGATAGACAAAGAGACATCCAAGTAAGTTATCTCATATTCAACCATGTGATTTGAATTTCATTGTGCCTTGTCGAGACAACATGTTGGACTTGTTACATAATTACATCATGCCAAATTTTGTAGTGCAATCTGAATTTCATTATGCTTTGCCAAAACAAATTTTGCAAGACTTGTTTCACACTTACAACATGCAAATTTTTGCAATGTAGCTTGAACTTCATTGAACCTTGCACATACAAAATGTTAGGCTTGTTTCACACTTACAACATACATTCAAATGTTTTAGTGTAGTATGAATATCATTGTGTTTTGCCCACATAAAGTGCATGAAATTCCACAAAAGTGAAACATGTAATGTAGTATGAATTTCTTCGTGCTTTGCCTAAATATTTCCCTTCCAAATCAAAAAAGTTCAAATTTGCAAACAAATTGTCCACATACAATATTGCAAGTCCGTGGATTTAACAAAAAGTCTTAAATGTCCATCAATACATCTTCCATTCCAAAGACTATTGCACCTCAGAAATTTCTAAAGAAAATTTCACAATGTCCATGAACTTATCATCAATTACAATTTTAGAACACCAGTTCAATTTTGTCGCAATTTTCACTTCAAGTCCACAAAGCTTCCTACAACAAAATATGAACTTTCAAAAGGTCAATGGCAAAACATAAAATGGTTAAATCATCAATTTGTATATTCCATCATACTCATTATAAACTTTAAACACCATGGTGTATATTCATTTAGACAATGATGTTTTTTCATAAAACTGGTATAAAAAGGAATTTGGATTTCCAAGTTATATTATGTGTTCATTTTAGGATTATAATCCCAATTTGCATCTTTAAGTCTATAACATTTAGACCAATTTCAATACTCCTTTCTAGGAAAACTAAAAGTAAAAGAATTATTTAGGACAACTAAATTTTCCTACATTTCATGACATCCACTAAGATCCAAGAATACAATTCAAAGACATATTGTAAGAAATAAGGAATTCAAATGAAGCCCCTCATTTGTGTCTCCATTACAAATTGGGTGGGTTTCTCACAAAAACATTGGTTGCTACATGCTTCTACGTCACCTTCCTTCTATTAGGACTCACTTTTTTTTCTTGAATCCACCAAGCAATAGTTGCAAATTTTGTGGCAAGTGATAAGGCATCATATCTTCTTTTCCTTATAGACAAAGTCCATAAAAAAACACTATTCAAATCCATAAACCTCTATTGTTGCATTGCAAAAGAAAAATTCCAATGGTGAACACCTAAAGCACAAATTTTTTCTTATATGACATATTGTTCCCAATGTTGTGTTAACAACAGTAGTGAACAAATCATGTTTGGTAGTTAATTTTGCAACAAAAGATGAATTTTTCATGTCTTCCAAACTTTCAATCAAACCACTAGCAAGAATTTCATTTTGCACTACAATGGATTTAACAATTTGGATGCGTATTTGGAACTATATCATATATTAAGGGATTGGAGAGAACTTTTGACATTACCCATCTCCTAGATTCAAGGCTAAGAAGGTGATTCAAAACATTTTGAAAAATGGAGGTTGATAAAAATACCCCTTAAAAAGGTATGTCTAGGCTTGGCTTTTTGTGTTGTGTGTTAATGTTCCACACCCATTTGTAACCCACTACACCTTACAAAAAAAGTGAAGATAATTAAAATTAATTGTCTTATATGCACAAAGTAAAAATAATGATTTGTTTTATTTAATTTAAAATTACATTGACATTAATCAAACCTTGTAGAACCACATCAATCTATGTAAGACACTAAACACCCATACAAAGTTCATTAGAATGTATTTAGTGTTTTGATAATGAAATGTTTGATTCAAACCAAAATAGTTTATAAACTAAGGTTTTTTTCACACCATAAAATTAAGCTTAAAAATTAAGATTTGTTGGGATGCTAAACCTACTTGCAAAATAATTTAAAATACCCCCACATTTAAAGATTAATTTAAGGCTGTTATAATTACCAACAACTTTTAACTATACATTTTCTTGAAATATGATCTCATGATGAAGTCATTCATAAATATGTTTGTTAACTCTATACTTTGGTTTACATACATTGTCACAAAAATCGAATAAAAGATCAATGGCCAAAACCATCACATGGGAGACAAAAAAGGAAGGCCAAAAAAAGGCCAAAAGACACACAACTCATAGGAACCAAAAAAAAGGGAGAAAATTAGTCCCTTTTGTGGTAGGAAGCTATTTCACCCATAGCCCCTTTGATGTTGCTTGCATGCAAATCATGAGACCTAATGGTAATGGGAGGTCTAGAATAAGTATCACTCGCTAATGTAATTTTTTTCTCTATAACAGAGGTTAAAAGACACTTAAGAGCAATACTAACACATTGCTTGAAAAATTCAACACAAAAAGACAAAGATAAATGACCTCTCGATCATCTATCATGGAAAAAACGAACACATTGGCTGATGAAATGATCCATATCATGCAGGGGTGCATTGTGCACCTCCATGGCCATCGGAATAAAGTGGTGCCCTTCATGAAGCTTTCTATACTTGTAGATTTTAACAATGGCAGTAAGTTCCGCAATTGCACCCGTTAGTTGACTAATGACACTCAAAACCACCATTTCCCAAATCGAGTTAGTAACTACCACATCAGTAACGAAAACTTGGTTTTCTCAAATCATGTAAAGATCATATTGTAATGAAACTCCTAACGTAAAAGCATACCACCGTTTTCTCCATACATCATGCCCATTTTTTCGAGTGAGGGCATCCATGACATCTCGAATGGCATCACGTGTGGCTGTCCACCAACCTCCAAACAAATAACAAGCTAAGTGTGTGCTAAGTGTGTGCTAAATGTGTCCAACATGTGTCCACATTCACATGTGAAAAGATTAGATGTTGAGGGCTAAATTAAATCGAAATGAAAATGCAATGTTAAGGTGAAAGTAAAATGTGTGATGCAAAATAAACAAATAGATGGCCTAACAACCAACCATAGCCTTACCCCCTTGTTCGAACAAAAACAAATGCGAGCCTTGCATGCTAAGAAATGGATTCATCTTTCAAGATAGACTTAAGGGATGTGTCATGGTGGAAGTCCATCAAAAATTGCATGTAGATTTAGGGCGCTAGTAATTGCCAAACTCTCAAAAGAAAGGTGCATCTCTCTAATTACAGGAGGAAGGCCATTTTGTGTTGCACATAAACATGACTAAAGTAGGTGTGGGCCCCCCTCAACTTAAGAAACATATTCCTCCAAAACGGGTCTATCAAAAATACGAAACTTAAAACACAAATACAAAACCACCAGAACCCAACTTCTTAGAAAAATAAATGGGGCACGATCTTCCATAGAAAAAAGGTTTATACCACCAAAGGATATTGGTAGTTGAGGTCGAGGTCTTGCTAAGGGGCTTTAAAAACATTCCCACGATCTTAGACCCATAATGTCCCCACATACTTACATAACTCTCTTATCAAAACTCACCAAAAGAGACAAGAAGGAAGAAGGAGATAATGTCTATGTGAAATAAGAAGGTTAACAAGCTACACATGAAGACAAAATGCCCAAAACAACCTAAGAGTTTCTCAAGAGAGGAAGATCATTGATATGTGCCACATCCTGAAATAAAGCCTTATCCAAAAAATAAGTCCTTAGAACCCGCTAGCACACCAAAAATGCATAAACCATTTGTGACTAAAATGCAACCTTAAAAAATCTCTATGCTTGGAAAAAAAATTTATGAACTCCAAAGCTTACACTTTGACACCTTGATTTTAAGCCCAACTAAGGCTAATTGGGTTGAAAGGTGGTAAAAAACACAAGTAATCTCATGGTGTGGTATTGTTTGCTAAGTATGGAAAGAAGCAATTGGGGGCCCACGCGATGGTTTCTAAGAAAGTTCAATAATGAGCCAAAGCAAATAAAAGACCTCCTAAAAGGTCATCTTGCTTTATGTTTAAATATGATTCAATAATGGTGACCCTTTTCACATGTCGCCCATGCTAGTAGTAAAAAATAAAATGAACATCATAAAACAACCTAGTAAAAGGGACGATGTTCACCAAAGGTGTCATAACCCTAGCCTTGGGTTCGTGACCAAAGCAAGGGTTTGCAAAGGCGCGGACCAAGATTGAGCCCAGGAGTCACATTTCATGCTCCTAGGAGTGCAAAAAAGTGTGAGGGAATGAACCATCACATTCCCAAGTGAACTCCCATTTTGGGAGTTAGAGTCCCAATGGACTTCTAAATCTTTAGAGGACAATTGCAAGGGTTAAAACTCATTGGATTGAGACGTTCCTTATATCATTGAAAAGCTCTATGAATGTAAATGTTTTAAATGGGCTCGCATGACCCATTTGGACACTTGAAACACCAGTTATGGCCAAAAGAAGGGCCAGAAGTCAAATTGACAATTTGACTCCTAACCACTAAAAGTCAGGAATCACCCCGATTTCCTTGCTTGCAGGTGGTATGTGACATACAATTGGAAAGATCTCAATGGGGGCTACAACTTTGCTTTGGACCTCATCGCAATCGGAAGTTTGCAGACAAAGTTATGGGCCCTTAAACTTTCGGGAGTCCTAACTTTGGGAAATTCAGGACTCCCACTTTGGAGTCCCAGGACAAAATGTCATTTAGATGTTGGTCTTGTGACCAGGCACAGAGTATATTATAAAGGGGAAGATGATGGTTTCTCCCAAGTCTGGGCCATGGTGAGTCTTGTGAATCCGAGGTTGCCCATGGCTCTTTTTAGCACCAAAAGTGCTTTAGCTATGCACTAACCAACTTGTTGTTTGGTTCGTGCAGGTTTGTGCAAATGATTGATTACTTATCATTCTTCCTAGTCCCATCCCGAGGCTCCAGCACACCTCTATACCCCAAAAGTGTTACGAGCAAGGGAGCGTGCCTCAACTCCCTACTCTTCCATTGTTTTCACTTAAACTCACATTTGAGTCTATCAAGGAGTTTGGGAGCGCGTCAAAAGGCCCCCAACATCACACAACTCTTTAAAAATAGTAGTTTGAAAAACACTATCAAAAACATTTAAATACATATAATGACACATACCAATGATAAGTCTCATCAATCATAAATATGTTTATTGTCATTACATGTCATGATGTCACTAAATATGAATTTGTTATTTCCTTTTGGTTTTGTAATATTTATGCATGAATTCATAAAATTAAAAGATGCCATTGTAATTTATTTTAATAATTTTGATTTTGTTGCTTCTAAAAATTATAGTTCCATGTACAATTGAGAATTCTCGAGATTATGTTTTTGCTTTTATGTTTTGTTGTTTCTATAAACTTGAGCTTTATGGATGACAAGGAGTTTTCTCTGTTTATAGGTATTTTGATTTTGTTAATATAAATTTGACATTACATCACCATGATCTCATGGTAGTGAGTTGTTTGTTAAATTCCATGTCATATTCACTAGAATAACTTGCACAACCTTGCATAACTATCATCTCTCATTTTACATGCTTGTAGTTGGTGAAGACTTGGGGCATTAGGTGAAACCCACGAGTACCACTTGGTACTCCCATTTTCTTTTTAATCAATATGACGACCGCCTATCAGTGGAAAGAACATTTTAGGATGTTCAAGGATACCATGTTTGACATTCCTAGAGAATTATGCATGCTCATAGCTTTTGAAAGAAAACACAAGGTATTAATTAGCAATACCAATAAAGGTTCATGTTTCATTTGCAGTGTATAAACTTGCACAAGGTGTGAACACGTCAATTTGCTTAAAACTTTTTGTAATCAATTGAAAATATTATTGCATTAGTCCTTAGTAAATTTGTGAAAGTTGTTAATAATAATTTTTAGAAGGCTAGTCAAGTGGCCCAAAAGGAGAGATATGGAGGTTGTTGTGTTTGAATTCAAGGAGTTATGCCATTTGCTTTCAATGCATGGGGCCATAGATGGTACTCATGGATTGGGTTTTAAATGTTTTTGGTGATAGGCCAATCAAAGTAACTCATTGTAAACAAAAGAAAAAACCTTAAAACATTTATGTTTTGAGATGCATGACAACCAAATAAACTAATTAATATGAATCACGATCAATATCCAAGCTTTTGTGAAGTCCTAAGCCAAAAATTGATGATGAACAAAATCAAGAATATAAATTTTACTCAAGCAAGCAATGACATAAGACAAAATGCATCAAGAATGTGCATTCAAGATATTCTCTGAAATAACACCACATTTTGTTTGGTATCCTTTGTCCAAAAGTTTGCTCTTATATTATATATTGTGTGATTAAAAGGAAAGTATTACCATAGTTCCATATTGGTAGAAAATGCTTCTATTTGAAGAATATTAAAAGCATCATGATTTTATTTTTTTGGTGAAAGGCCAATCAAAATGACCCATTGCCCCAAAAAAAACATTGAACTTTGATATCTTGAGCTTAGCTTCAAGTTAACTCTAGTTGACACATCATTTGACACGTTGGATTTGGTGATTTAACTACCATTGCAGGTGTGTTCACCAATTTATTTTTTGGGGAATTAAATAATTTTTAAAAATAAAATAAAAATTATAATTACCTAGAGTTAGTTCAGAGAGAAGGTTATAAATTAAATTTAAAAATTCAAATTTTTTCTCTCTCTGAACTAACTCTAGGTAATTGTGGGGTTACCTTTAGATGGACAGAGCTCATTAGGGGTATAATTTAGTACCTATTTAGTATCCTGCCCATAAAATCACTGTTTTCACACCACAAACAAGTTTAGAAATTAGGGTTTGGTGGGGACACTAAACCTACTTGCAAATTAGACTTAGATTTGGAACAGTAGCTCTGTGGTTGCTTTGGAAGTCTCTTGCTTGGTGAGTGTTGGAGGACGTAGCGATTGTATACCTGTTTCAGTGATTTTGTTGTTGCGGTTTGCGAATGTGCCTCCAATTGATTTTCTGGTGCTTCCCATTTGACGACTTGAACAATTTGTTGGGTTTGTTTTTGATTGTAAAATTCGGGGGGAGTATTGGTTGATGTGAGGTGCAAAGCTTGGGTTTGGGGGAATTTGGGTGCCACCAATGTACAATATGAGGAGCATGTCCTCCTCTCCATACCATCTTTCTACTACCTGTGCATGCTATCGGTATTGTTGTTTTGGTGCGGAATTTGGGGAGCAGATTGTTAGAAGCGGAAGTTATTCAGGGTTCTGTTCAGTGAAGGTGGAGCTGAGGGCAAGAAGGCATGCTTCGCAATTGGGTTACGTGCATAGTTCTTCAGTTTTATTAGACAGAGAGCCAAGAGTGTTTCTTGCAGAGTTTTGTAAGAGAGGAGAGAATAATATTGGTTTTAGGAGGAGGAAGAAGGAGCAACGCTTTCAGAAATTAGGGTTTCTCTCCTTTGTACATACGCTTCTCCCATCTTTGGAGAGACAGCAGAGGAGGGTTCGTCCGAAAGGAAAACTGGAATGTGGATTGATTACCTGTGAGGCTAGCCTTGCTAAGGATGCTGCGCTGTTGGGTTCTCCTGTAACTTGGGTTCACACTCCACCCATTCACGACCATGGCTCTAATGGGCTGGAACAACAACAGCCTGAAGCAACTCAAGGCAAGCCCACCACAATTGGGAGAGAGCTGCAGATCATTGGTGTGGGCAGGAAAATTCCTGCCATCTTCAATTTTTGTTCACAATCACCCCTTCTTTCCTCAGCTGAGTTCTGGTGAGTTTGATTAACTCCCCCCCTCCTCTCCCCCTGCATCTGCTTTTGCCCTTTGTATCTGCTCTTTTGTTATTTGATTGGATATGCTCACTCCTAAACCCTAAACCGTTTTGTAGTCCCTCTTTCTGTTGATTGGTCATTGTGTTTTATGATCTTCCACCAGGCTCTGATATCTTCTAGCGTATGCTGCACAAATCAAAAACCCTTTCCTCAATTAGAGGCTTTCCACAAGTTGCAAAAATCTTTTGGCATGCTAAACTTTACTGTGACGATCCCAGCAAAGCTCACAGAGGAATCACAGCAGTTGTGGACACACTAGCATCCAACAAGAGTCTGATTATCTAAGTAATATCCAGGAAATGTAGTTCCTTTTTGTTCTGAGCAGTTTGGGGAAAGAGAATCTCAGTATCATTCAGCTTTCCCAAATCATGTGAGACTCGTTCAGCATCCGAAATCATTCAGAGAATCATTGAGCTTTTCTGGATGCTCAGATGATTTGGGCCTTCACTTAACAAGCCCATATGTTCAGCTCAGAAGTTCCAGGGATGATTACGTTTGAGTAGTATATCTTTTGGCCATGGAGTCCAGAACCTGTATTGGGGCCAGAACAGGTTATGGAAAATAATCCATGCCATGCAGATCAACAATGGATTGGGCCAGTAAATAGCAAGGCTCTTTCATTGCACATACTGGTGCAGTATCCTCTCTTCTTTGAGTCACTTAACCTTTCTGAGCGCTTGCCTTTGTTCTTGGGAGTGATTTGCCCTTGAACAGCAACCTGATATTGATATCATGTGGTTGTTTTTCTCAATGTTGCTTTGGCAGGGTCATACCCCCAGATTCCAAGGTTCTTCAGTCATTTCAAACCTTTCAACAGCCAGGAGGTACTGCGTAAACATCAGTGCTGTTAGTAGGTACACATATAGAAGCAAGTTCCAGATGCTTTCAAATGTTGCAAGTTGACTAGTTTGAGCTTGTTTTCTCTTACATCAGTTTTAAGTGGTGGTTTGAGAGACCTTGTTTTAAACTGGTATCTTGAATTGGTATTCTATTCGCCCATGTAATTGTGACAGGTGGGGCAAGGCAGGTGGATGGCAGTCTTTTCGACCCAAAAACTAATGTTCCTGTTGAGGCTTTGAAGTTGAATGGTCCACTTTACCTTGTATGAATTCCTCATTATCCAGTGACTCTTATGCGTGTGTAGAAACTTGTGATTGGTTTCAACCAGATATCACAACATCAAGTGAAGACTTGGCTGTCATTCGTTGAATTACATTCACAATATACTGTCTTCATATTCCTCCAACATGGGTGGCACCTGACTATGCATGCAAAGAGAATCCAGTGAATCATGACAACAAAGGAGAAGTTTGCAGAGTACTTCTTTGAGTATCAAAGGACTTCACATCCAATATAGCTAGGAATCTTCCTTTCCCCCCCCCAAAATCTGGCTTGATGCTTCTGTTGCAGGCTGTGGCTGGAAGTACAGAGGCCTTGGATGTTGCCACTGGTCTTTTGCAGGCAGCACGGGACCAGTGTTGCTTGGCTGTCAGCATTGTTGTGCTGCCCTTTCATTTTGAGGGTCTGAAACGCAGGAAAGAGGTGGGTCCTCTGTAACCTTATGCTGCAATACTTCACATCAAATAGCTCCTTTTGCTTGCATCATGAGTAGAGAGCATGGTATTTTGAGTCACTAATCTCTCACCAACCTCCTTTCTTGCTGGTTTGTAAGTTTGATGCGTTTTTGCCAACTTAGAACTTCCTCTCTTTTTCCCATACATAAATTGGAGATGGGCTAATGAACTTCACAGTCTGCCAGCTCTAGGGGCAGGATTGGATGCTCAGCATGTTTGAGATTGGAATTTGGTTGTCTGGGGGGTGGGTTGTGTGCAATGCAACCACAGGCAGAGGAGGCAATGCATATTCTAGGTGCCTCATCAGACATTCTGATTGGTATGTGTTGAGTTCCTAAAGAAATTAGACTACATCTCTGTACCAGCATCTCAATTGCCCATGCTTGTTATTTTTATTTGCAAGACATGACAAATTGGTAATCTCAATGCATCTGAACAATATTTTGAGGAAGAGAACTGGGGAGCTCTGTACAGGGTGATATGCAATGTCCGACACATTCCTCCCTTTATGGGTGTTTGGTTCAGCTGAGGTTAAAGGGAAAAATGCAGATAGCTTTTGATATTAATCTCTGTCCATTGTCATTTTCTCTCGTTATTTGAGTTTATGACCTACCTGTGAGCTCAAGAATGCTCTTTCATTCAGTACAAGGATTACATGAATCTGAACCAGGTGGTGTGATGATGTGGAAGTTGGGTTGATTGGCATTTTGCTTATGAGCAGTGGTGGAGCAAGATGCATTAATGCGACAAGAGATGGTGACTGTGGCAGAGGCTGACTGCCTTGCATGCACTGCTGTGTTGCTGGGCATTAAAGCCCTCTCAGATCTGCTCTTGGTGGGATTTTCTGTCTTTCGTACTGGTGCATGCTTTGCTTAGTTTTTGATCATGGTTGAGGAGGCAGCAATCAAGGTAAGGTGCATATCTTGAGGGCTTTCTTCTTGTTGCTATGTGCAGGGTGATAACCAGGTAGTGCTGGATGAGACATCTTATGGCCGGCAAGATATTGACAGTTTTGAGATAAAGTCGGTAAGGAGTGTTCTATCCAGCTTTTCTTCCATCAAAGATAAAAGATGAATGTGACTTATGAGGATAGCTGGTATCATATGATAGAATGCAGGGTAATGGACATAGAAAAAAGCCTGAAGTGGTCAAGTGTTTTTCAATGTTGGTGTATGTCTGCCATGGCCACAGATATTGCAGCAGGGAGGCAAGGCGTGTTTGGGTTTTGGTAAAGGAGGGAGTGTCAAGGCAGCCATGGGGTCGGCTGCACTTGACTCACCTTTCATGCATGGTTGGCTTGCTGTACGTCTCATGCTGAGGCATTTTCTGTCCCACATTCTGAAGGCTGTGTAGTCTCTGCTTTTTGGCTCTGTCCCTGCAGGAGGTGTTAATGGTGTTGGAATCTAAGGGTGTCTCCATTAGAAAGAGCGTAGGCTGCTTTTATACCATACTGTTTATTGGACTAAGGTGGTCTAGAGAGCTGTGGAGTAGAGAGATGTCAAAGATGCAAAAAAAGTTGGAACAATTCTCATACTCATGAAGGGGAATGGAGGGTGACCAGGAAGAAGAGAAGGGAGCAGTCCTATGTACAGTTGCCAGTGCAGCAAAGATCGAGCCAAAGGAGGTCCAAGAAGCCCTAAGGCTCCTGCAAGACCTTGTAGGGAAACAGCAGTTGATTTGCACATCAATCCAGGAGCCCAGCGTGGATACTGGTGTTGTCACTGCCACCATCATCATCACTCAGTAAAACCAAAACTTGCTCTGAACTTCCCACTATCTGCTACCCAGTGCTGATCTCTGCCCTGTGACCACATTGCTGACTTCTCTTTATGCCACTGGACTCACTATGTTTGAGTTTGTTTCTCACGTTCCTGGGAATAAATCTTCAAAAGTAGACAATCAGCATCTCTGATTCTAAAGTGTGGAGCTTTGAGACCCAATTGTGTTCTCAAAGTTCCTTGCTCACAGAAGTTTTCTGTTGTAATTTCATTCCCGTCCTTCTTTGTGTCAGTCAGTATCATGGCTGAGGCTTCCTGTATTGGGTGTCTGACATTAGCCTATATCTGCCAGTGAAGTCAATGGTAGTTATGTATCATACTTGATACTAATATGGATATTTCCCGTGAATGAAGGATTGCAGTGTTTGTTTTTGCCGCAGGCTTAATAGCATAGGTTTACTTCACACAGTATCTAAGGGCCAGCTAAATGCTTCTATTTCCAAATCCATGGCAACTGAAGGGACTGGTACTGGCAATGACGAGAGAACTTACATACTGGATGGTGTTGATTTGGCAGGTCCTGCAGCTTTAGGTGAGCAAATTCCTCTCTCTGACCCAGAAATGCAAAAGTCTTATAGCCTGGTACTGTCCAATGAAGAAGTGGTCCAAGGACTGCTGCAGGTTATTGAAAGGAGGCTGTGGAAACATCTTCTACACATTAAAGACAGCAGATGTTGCGAGTCTGCTGCTTGCAGTTGTTATCTTTTCTCCTGCAATAGATCTCTCGAGGTGTCTTGAGTACTAGCTAACATTATGACTGGGTCTTTCTCATTGCTTCTGGAAATGCAACAGAAACTCAGATTCTTGTAGAATTGTTTGTGCAAATCTTTTGAGTTGATTATTATATACTTATCTGGACCGTTTTTAGGATCTAATACAGTCAATAGGTCTGATACAAGAATGACTGACTGCACACATACATGTGGTGTTCATTTTAGTTTTGTTGGAACCAACACAATGGTCACCTTCAAACTGCTATTTTGGAGTTTTCTCTGCACTCTATAGATTTGCAAATAGAACTTTTAAGTTGGTAAGTTGGCAGATGTGTCTTGTGGACTAGAAGTGATCCCTTGATGCATTGAAAGGGGAGATTGGAGTAGGTGATGGTTTTGTTATACTTGGTGGTCACATGACAGATCCTCTTTCTCTAGGTATTACAGAGGGTGATCCATCTCGCACATGGAATGGAGCTTCTATTGAGGTCAGGAATGGAGTGGACAATGGTGTTAATGAGAAGCCCACCCAAAAAATACTGAAATTGGAGCATTTGGGATCTCAGAGTGGTGCACAGTCTAAGAGGTCTGATCAGCCAGTAGTGTCTGATGGCAAGAGTATTCCAGCAACCAGCAATGTAACTAGACCCCTAGATTTTAGGTCTGAAGGAGGGGTAGGGCAGTCACCCAGATCCATTGGATCTGAGAGACAAAGCATGGCAACAGGAAATGCATGGAAAGCAGGGCCAAGCTCAGCTGCAGCAGAGGAATGGGCACTCAGTCGTGCACAGGCCAGAGAACAATTGGTAGCCATAGATCCTGAGGACGATACAAGTATAACTATAGGAATTCGACCTCGAGTTGAGCAGCAGCGAGTTGTGGGTCAGCACCCTTATCAGAAATCTGCTCCAGAAGTGATTCCAGTAGATCCAGCAGCAGTTCCACGAAAAGGAGTGGGAGCAATGTTGGACAAGTACCGCGCTATGCTGCAAGGGAGAGATTTAAGCCCTGCCCTTGCTCCGACAACCCTGTCACAGCGAGCTGCATCCATGCTGGTACATGCTCTGTTTACATGTGTGTGTCTAGTAGATCTGCACTTGTAATGTGTCTAGTCAAGCTGGGCATCTTCAGACATGGCTGCAGTGTCAATTTATTGGCAGTGCAATTTGACCACCATATGTGGGGTGTTTTAAAAACTATTGCTGTAGCTTGAGAAAAACATACAGAGTGTGACCATCAGTTGCCTCAAATACTTGTGGGATGTTTGTGTAGGAGAATGAAAGGAGTACAAACAAGTTAACACAAGTAATGGAGATTCAATTAAACCAAGGACTGTACAAGGGACGCTGCCAAGCAGGCCTGCCAGAAGGCAAGGTGAGGGGGTTTTGGCTTGTACTTGATTCAAGCTGTTGTCCTCATGTGTTAAATAGAGTCTGATACTGACACTTTTATTGGAGAACTGAAACATTGTGAATTGTGAAGTACCACACACCATACATGTCAATCCCCTTGTAACTGTTTACGGGTCAGAAGTAATTTGCAGAATGAGCATGGCATGAAGAAGAGGCAATTGTGGGTGCAGGGACGGCTAACATATGCAGATGGAAGCTTTTATGAGGGGCAATGGAAGCAAGGCAACAGACATGGAACCGGTGCATTCTATTATGCAAATGGTGATATGTACCAGGGGTCTTGGAGGAATAATGTCATGCATGGGCAGGTTTGGGTTCATTTCATAACTCTGTGTCCAGCACCACGCCCCCTTCAAAGTCCTCTTAACTAGGCAGATGAGAAATACAACATATGGAACCCAATTGCCTATGTTGATCATGCATAGAATGATAGTACCATGGTCTGTTTCTATGGACTTGAAACTTTTTTTTGGTTATGGATAATGCAGGGATGGCTGTATTTCCACACTGGAGACAGGCTGCATGCACATTATGTAAATGGAGTAGCAAATGGAGAAGCTCGATATTATTCAGTAGACGGCAATGTATTTTTTGGGCGCTTAAGAGACAATTGGCGACATGGGGAGTGTCTCTACATTGAATCATCTGGTTCCAGGTCTTGCATCTTTTTCCTGCATTCAGTTTGTGGGTTGCATGGTATTTGCATGTCAGGTTGATACCTGTGCTAAATCTTTGAACAAGGAAAAAGAAGAGTAAACTGACGGAAAATTGAAGATGAGATGTACTACCAATGAGTACATATGACAGTTTAGTTATCAATCAGTAGTTGCTCAGGAAACTGTGTCTGGACTTCTGTCGTGGTCACTGTAGTCTGAATCAACGGTGATTCATACTTTGAATTGGAGATCCCCAACAATACCTCAAATACTGAAGATCTATTCCCTTTCAGATGAAATTAATGACTTCACTGCATGATAAGGGTAATGGGGTTTAACGATATGCTGCAGGTGGCGTGAAGTGTGGGACTATGGTATGTTTGTGTCAAGGACTCCAATCCAAGACTGTTCAGGAGGTGGCAGCTCGTAGCAACCATCTCCAGTTGATCAAGTGTATTTTTATTCAGAAGCTGCACAAAATCTGCAAGCTTTTGATTCCCTCCCCCATTCTTTTATACTTGGCAGCAAACAGCACCAGAAGATTGTACAGAGCCTTAAGTACCCATTGCCTGCAAATAAGACTGTCTCAAAACCTCAAAAATCTCCTGCACCATTCTGTTAATAGATGCAAGAAGTTTAGTTTTGTATCAAGTTAATCTCGATATGGTTTCATGGGTTTCCTTTGTAAAGGGCCAGACAGTGCACAGATCATTCAGAATCCCAACCAGATCTGTGATAGCAGTCACCACTTTCCTAGCAAAATGATCAGATTTTGATGCAAAACCATACTCAGGATTTGCTCAGTCAACATATCTGCATTTTGACTGAATCTGACTACAGTTATTATACAGATTATTTAGATCCTCGGATGTGAATCATACAAGTTTGATGCAGCCCTTTTTGATAGGTAAATCCAGAAACAGAGAGCTGCTACGAAGTGTAAGCCTCTCCTTGTTACTACTTTTTATTTTGCTTCAACGTGTTTTTTGTTATGGCAGATTAGGTTGCTCAACTCTTGGCTATGACAGGGAAAGCTCTGAGGGTTGACAGGACTACAATCTATTTTAACTTGGGTTGACTACAATGTATAAACTTCTTGTGCCACAGACTGAATTTGAAACCAACTGGTGCATTTGGGTTTAAGTTTTGGTGCAATATGATCTGATTGCTGCTCCTGGTTTCTGATTGGCTAACATAATGATTTGTCCAGCTGGTTTGCTATTAGTAGTCCCCCACCTATTTGCAGGCCCAGTTTTAGTTTTATGGGTGGGGTTGCAAAAAGTTAATTAAGTAAACTTGGATGTCAGAAATATTTTTTGCAGGTCACATACTGAGCACCACCCATTGGGGATACTCTAATGCAATGCTTGTTACTTGCACCTAAAGAGCTGGGATTGAGAAGGGAAGTAATAGAAGTGCCTAGCAACAAAACTATATGTATGGGGATGAAGAGAAAACCAAGGGTTTATGACCTAAAACGGTTGCAAAGGAAACTTGTCAATGTGGGCTTCACAATTTGGCAGAGTGGATTTAGAATACTGGTGAAGTCAACTTGGCAGAATAGCCAAATAGCAGCAAATTAGCAATTGTGGACTTGGCAAACAAGTAAAGTGAAGTTGCCAAAATGCCCGAGCAACCTGTATTGATGAAACCCTGGTAAACTTTATTAAAACAAAGCACCCAGCAAAGGGGGAAATGGAGGACAAAGAGAGAGGACCCAAGTCCTTAACTCAGGGGGTTTCTATAATATATCTGCCAGGTCAGCATGTTCCATAGTTATCTTAGTGGAACATCTGACAGGTTGACACAAAAAAGGCATTGCAGGATCATTAATAAGCTTTGTGTGAGTCAGTAGATGAGAGATTCAGAATTTGCCAGGTTCACTAGGATGTTGAGGCCTGATTCATTTTTTGTTGATTTCCTGGTGAAAACCTTTTATCCTTCCTTTTAATTTTTGCATCTTTCAAATGAGTCTTCCTTTCTTTTAGTCTCTTGTAATCTTTTCAACTTCCAAATGGGTCTTCCTTCCTTTTTGGTCTAATTTTTGCTACTTTCAAATGGGTTTTGCTACCTTTGAAAGGTGCAACTTTGTATGAAGTTTTTTGCCCAAGACTTTTTTGACATTCCCACCTGAAACCTCCTACTTGCAACATTAACTCCAGTGCAAAAGTCTTGAAGTTTGCTTGCTGAGTTTGTTTAGAATCCACGATTATTATGACGGGCTTCAGAATTTCCATTCATTACAGTCAATCATACACTTTCCCAACCTTCCAGCACTTTGATTTCTCTTCTTTTCAACTGACACGGAGAAAAAGAGCTTCTCCAAATAACTTAGATTGTGGAACATTGTGAAAAATACACATTCTTCACAGAATGCAGAAGCACTAACCAATTTTGATTTCAATGAAAGTTGGCAAATTGCATGAACAGTAGTTCCAAAATCTGAAATACATCTTTGGTCCTGGCCATTGCTGATCCTAACCAAGAGAAAGGAGCAATATCCTTATGTTGCTCCTTGCATGTTCAATACCTCACATATGACACGCAAATTTTTGCTTCTCACAAGACAAGAGGACAAGAATTCTCTGTGATTTAGTTTCCCACAAGACAAAAAATCTAGCATTCTAAACTAGCATTCTCCATGATGCATATCATGAATGAAGCATGAGAGATTGACAACTAGCTGCTGTAGGAAAAAACATTTGTTGAAAAGATAAGGTCCCATTCATAGGGCTTTGGATTTTCATCAGACTCCAAGGTGTAGTCTCTACATTTGAGAAGGAGAAAAATGTATTGAGCAGCAAAGTGAGGAGGTTTAGGGTTTTGGGTTCTGTTTATCTGACCACTTTCAACCGTATGTATGCTCCATTGCTGAAGAATACGGTGTGTTGCAAAACTTTTTTGTCTCCTGATATCCACACTTGGCCAGGATTGTTCTGTGGGCACATACATACATTGCTTGCTTTGTTGTTGGGTACTACTACTACCACCATCTTAACGTTACATTAGCAAAACTGCTGTTGAGTGCAAAATGATGTATAATCAGTTCATGCATATTGCCAGGCTGAGGATGCAATGAGAGGGCGAGTATGCCAACCCAAAGTGAGGCAACCGTTGTTTTCTTCTACCCTGTACCCATCTCCTGAAAACAAAGTAAGCAATGATTTGGCCTGCTTCAGTGCATTCAAGCCCAGCTGCAATGGTTGAAAGCCAGCTTTGACCATCCGCCGTCGCCATTGCTCAAGGTTTTCATGGCGTTCAACCCTAGCGACACCCTCACATGCCACAATGTTGCAAATCTCCCTTCCAAGATACATTTCAACCAAAAGTTGCTGGCTGCTTTGAGGTGGTAGGTTGCAAGCTTCCAGGGAATCAAACATAGTGGAATAGTAATGCAAAGCCTCAGTGAATCGGGACAGAAACCCTGGGGCATTGTGGTTTGCTTCATGCTCCACAATGGTTACAATCTTAGGCTTAAGACCAAGGACAGACTGGAGAACATCATCAATGGCTGCTGGCACATGAGGTCCATCTGAGTACAGAAGTCGGTGCAGCTGCAACACAGAGTTGACAGCAACAGCCTCACCTGGCAACACCTGCAGCATCCATGGCTTTACCTCATCTAGCTTCAAAGCCACCACACCCCGAAATTCAAACTCTATGTTCACTGACTCTGCCAACTGTGCGAGCTTCATCCCAATCTCGTTGCCACTTGCATGGGGAGGGCCAATACCAGTGAGGCGCAGTAAAGCCGGAGGACCTCCTGGTCTAAGTGCAAGGGCTTGGATGAGTGCTGGCCATTGTAGACCATGCATGAGATTGAAGTCAATCACATGAACCTGCTTCTCTCCTTCAAATGCCTCCAAGATTGCTTGATTCGCAGTCAAATGCGCAAATTTGAGATAAGGACATGTCTCATAGTAATGGAAATGCAGCAATTCTGTGAGAGAATTGTCAGACTCGTAGTTGGTAACATTGCGCACCAGGGAGGTACCGCTATAAATCCGAAGGGTGAGTGCTTCAATAAAATGAGCAGCCACTTTACCCATGGGCCCTGGAGGTGATGCCAGCAGCTGGATGTGGCACACAGTCTCCTCAGCCCTCACAAGGTCACCATGCTGCACTGCCTCTGCACATGCCAGTAGAGAGTGAACAAGCTGCACTCCACTGTCTTCCTGCTCCTTCAGTGCTGCATTGCTATTCACCACCTTCTGCTGCCCCCTTCCATTAATCCTCTCCATGGGTGCTGATGGTGGAGGCGGCAGTATTGTTTTGGAGCTATAAGAGGTGGTGCTTGGGACATGGTGGAGCATCCAAGAATTGGAGGATTCAGGCAGTGAAGTCATGCAAGGCAGCTGCTGGCCAGTGAACCTATCCACTAGAGTTTCCTGGTAGTGTTGTAATGATGATGGTGCAGCAGCTTGTTGAGAAGGAAACCCTGTCGTATCCAACAAAGAGTCCAGTGTATTATGGGTACAGTGAGGGGAATCAGTTGTAACAAGGGGACTCCGGCTACTATGCTGTCCATTACTAGCAGTCAACTCCTCAATCATGCCCTCAATCCAACCTGAAAGGTCTGAGGAACTGCATGCCATGGCTGCTGCTGCATCTGAGGAGGAAAGATGTGCTGCAATGCCTGCTGCTGCTGCCTCCTCTTGTGCAGCAGTGCTGCTCAGCACTGTTGTGGTTTCCAACTGCTCCTGCAATCTCTGTGCCACATTTGCCAACTGATCATCCGAGGTGGCTTGCAGGACTGTACTATATTCATTGTTCCTCCTGCTGTTATGTAACGAGAGCTCCTCCACCATTACCCGTCTTCTCCAGCTCTGTCCTCCACCCTCTGCTACCCAAATTTCAGGATGCTAAGCTAAGCTAAGCTACTAGGGCTGCTACTTCTGTCAACCTTAATGCCTCTCTCTCGCCTCCTATACAACTTCATTCATGATTTTACTCCACCTCTCTCGGAGCTTGTAGGTTTCTAGATCTCGCAAAACACACCCACAAAGTACTTGATCGTCACTCTACCTATCTATTATGCCGATTAAACTACTCTTTTAGAACAGAAAGAGTACTCAAGAAAGTAAGAGCAAGCTTGAGAGTTGACAAAATGAGCAACACAAGAGAAAGATCACCAGCAACGGCTCTAGAAACTCCGGCACACAAAACCCAAGCTCCAAACCCATCATCATCAATGCCCCCTTTTTTTTCTAGGACCAAAAAAAAACTGATCAAGAATAAGTACTAGATCCACAAAGTTGCTGCTGATCCAATAGATCCAGCAATTGGGTAGGTGAGAAAGAAGAAGAAGAAGAAGAAGAGGAAGAGCAAAATGAAGGAGAAGGAAACAATTGGGGAACAATCTTCAAAGCAAAAGCTGTAGCTAACCACCACCAACCAACCAACCAACCATCCATCTCTCTCTCTCTCTCTCTCTCTCTCTCTTCTACACACGCAATGGTGTGTATCTTTGGATACCTTTTCTTTCTTTTTTCTTTTTTTTGTCTGCTTTTGGATTCCACCCAACAGTACAGCAATCTGCAAGTGGATAGCAAAATACAACAGATTGAATTGAAGAGTGAAAAGTGTGAGAGAAAGTAAGCAAAAAAGAAAGAAAGGAAGAATAATCCATTTTCCCCAACCCAAAGAATGTAAGACTTTTCTTCTGAAAGTAGGTAGTAGGCTACTTATGGTGCATTCACACTTGCTGTTAAGTCAGTGTTAAAATGAAAATCTAGGTGGCATCCTAGGTGGCACCCAATGTTAAATGGGCAATAGCTTAATCTTAAGTCAGTGTTAAATGAAAATCTAGGTGGCATCCTAGGTGGCACCCAATGTTAAACGGCCGATAGCTTAATATTAACTCAGTTGAGATTCATCCACAACTGAGTGATAACAGGCATCCAGTGGATGATGTGCTGGTGGGTGCTGGTTGTTTTTCGAAACTATGTTTTTTTTTTCGCATAAATCATTTTGGCAAATTCAGAATTTAAATGGATGTAAGTAATTAAGACCCGTCACCCAATATACTCAAAAAAACTCTGCAACTTCATATATTGTGGTATGTTTGCCACTATCCTTTGTTGAAACCCTAAATTCGTTAAAAAGCTAACATTTCTTATGAATTGGATTTGGGATAACTTATAATGAATAAATATTAGGGCTTTCCTTGTATTTTTCTTTGGTACTAAAACTTATAACAATTAAGTATTGTGACTTTCCTCGTATTTTTCGTGGTGCTAAAATGTGTCCATCGTTTAGACCTATGAGGGAGGGTCACATTCTAATACTAATTCATTCAAGTGGACTTTAAACCTATTTTGAAGACTTAAAACATCAAAACTAGTGTTGTGAGGGTATTTGGTAGGGTAAAAATTGGGAGTTGAGGTTCTTGTGACTTGGACTTGAGTTGGCACCCTTTTATTTATTGAGATTGGTATAAGAATTGGATTCATGGGAACTACTCTTTTGCTATAATTTTCAATTTGAAATTGGAGTCATGAAAAAAAATTCTTGAAAAGAAGGTCAAAATCTTTAGGTGGAAAAGTTGATTTTTTTTAAAAGGAAAAAAGAAAGTAGGCTGAACTTTATAGGTAAATATTAAATAAGATAAACACAATTCAAAACATAAATTTTGCTCAGCCAATGAGGAATTTCAACATGCACCCATTAGATCAAGTTTTTCTTCTTTTGAGAAGGGTGACGGTGTTGGATTTTTTTGTTTTCAATGTGTGCCCATGAACTTCTCAATGGGTTTCATGAGTTCTCAATGTATTCCCCAACATGCTTGTCACTTCCTCCCATATGCTTTGCCCAAAGTTGGCCTCCAGGAACCTATATAACAGGGCATATATCGCATGATTCTATGCTTGCAATGAAGAGTTCTGTATGGGGGGATGTCTCCAAGGTTTTAGAACCTTTTTTGTGATGGGCTGATCAAATAGGCTCATTGCAAAAAAAAACACTTGAGCTTGGAAGGGACCCCAAACTAACTACTATAGATCACAATATATCTCAACAAAAATGTGGCACCTTAGGTGATGAAATAGTGCTGATATCAAAATGATGATGGCATCTTGTGTAAGGATTTTGCACCTTGGGAGGCCTTGTGGTTTGTAAGGTGCCTCTTTTTTTATTGCCCAAATTTCTTTTCTTAATCAAGTTTTTTGGCCAGGTCTTGCTCCTGTTGTAATTAGGGCCCTAGGCACTCAGCTAATGCCACACTTGTGGCTGCTTGTTTTGGGTAGAATTGCCATCCTCAGGCCTTACCTAACACATTTAACTCCTTGCTTAAGTTGCTCCCTTCATCATTCTCCTTCATTCTGGATTAGGATCTTAACTAAGCCACTATGGAGTTAAGTATGAGAATACCACAATAAGAGAAAGTGGGTTTTATTGCACAAAAAGCCGCAATTCATGACACTTGTGTGAGAGGTAAACTTGGTGGTTTTATTCATTACAATGTACAATATGTGGTGTTTATTGCGGTGTACACAAAATTACACATTACACAATGTATGTATTTCTTTTCCATTACATAATGTCAAATTCCAATTTTGTGTATGCCACAATAAACATCACATATTGTACATTGTAAGGTATGAAACCACCCAGTTTACCCCATACAAGTGTCATGAGTTGCGACTTGTTGTGTGATAAAAAATTGTTTTCTTTTGTTATGTAATTTTGCTTTGGAAGGGTTTCTGTATTGCAATGGGACCTTGTCGCATGACTGACTAGCCATTCTGTATTGTAATGGGTTGTAAAATCTCTCCTCATTGAGAGCATAATCTGCTCCAAATGAAAATTAAAACTAAAAAAATAATAATTGATTTTTTTTTTTTAAAACCTTGTTGTCTGCATTCTTAAGTTTTATCACATTAACTTTTTAGTGCCCAATATGAATTAGTTCTTTGACTGGTTGTACAAGCCAAATTAGAAGAAAATAACGGGCTAGCTCTTTCAAGCTTGCAAGGAGCCCACTAAAGAATAACCTTCGGGGTGTATGAAAGTCACATGTTGATGGCAATCTAAAGGGTTTGGAGTTTGAGTTCTTTCCTTGGTTTTTTGCATGATGAATGATGTGGAGGACTACAAGCATATTGGATGAAGTTTAAACTAATGTTTGAATGTGATTAAATTACATGAATTGAAAGTCAATGGATGAATGTTGTGAAATCAATTGGGTACACTATATACTGGGTGAATACTACTTGAATGAATGATGCAATATGAATATTGTTGTGATGAATTTCCTCATGGAAAATTTCAATTAACAATCCATCAATGAATGTGAGAACATATGATGAATAAATGTCATGCAAATAGAGAGGATAAAAGCATAATGTTTAAAACTAACTCAACCCTATGAAATTTGTCAGATGAATGTGATTTCACCATTTGAAATTCCGTGGCTGAAAATATGTAAAGAAGGAAAATGTTTATAGATGGGAAGAAACTTCGTGCATGAAATTCAAACATATTGGGATGAACAAAAAAATACCCAACTTAATGGTTTTGTTTCTAAAAATTTCCCTAGTCAACAAATCATAACAAACGACTTTCCAAATTTTCAAAGAAAACAAAAATTGAAGAGATCTAGAACAATTCCCAAAACCAATTGCAATTTCTGTGAACCTACTGTTTATTTGTATCAATGTTTTAGGATGATTTGGAGTTGGATCTTTTCATTTCTTCTCTACAAAGTCTAGGATGGATGTGGATGAATGTAAATGTCAATTGATGTATTAATTTTGTTGAGATACATGGGATGACCAATGACGTGTGAACATTGTAGAAATCAATGGGGTAATCTCTTATAAATGTCATTGAATGGCGTGACAAATATATAAAATTTTGATTGATGAATGGGCCCATGTGACAGCATAAGGATCAATAGCTGACTATGTTGTAAGCTTTCACCCATGTGGAGTTAAATTGACCCAACAAAAAAGAAATTTTGATGAATGCATATCGTTGAAAATATGAACAGCAGAGGATGAAATTCAGTTTGATAGGTTACATCCATCCTCATATCACATCTCTATCTATGTGTTGAAGTTCATTCATTCGATCGTATTCATCCATTAGAGTTCATTATATCCCTCTTTGTAAAATCGTTCACCATCCTTCAATTCATCCAATGGGTCACATGCATCTTGGAATTTGTATGTCCACTATGATCATAATTATCCATCAGACTCTAATTCGTTTATGGGAACAGGTTATCCCATTGTGTCACATTCTTTCAACATAATTCATATTGGTAATTTCCATCAATACAAGTTCATCCCATTCATTTCCACAACAACATTCATGTACCAATGCAATCGCAACACATTCATCCATCACAACTTGTTCCATCTAAATGTTCATCCATTGAATTTCATTCCATCTAGTGGGTTACAACATCCACTCACAAACCTTGCAAAAGCATCTCAAAAAAACATGGACTCCAACCCCTTTAGATTGCTTTCAATATATATATATGCAATTCAAAACACTCCAAAGGCTAGCTTCTTTTGAATCTTGAAGAGGGCCCGCAAACACTAAGATTTGTCTTTCTTCGTTTGCAACCAAGAAAAGAGGGAGCTTTTGTTTGGGGTGAAGGCAACAGAATTCAAAAGGGGCAAAAGCTGAAAGTGCAAACTGGTTCCATCATATACATGAACGTAAGAGCATCTCCAGCGGTGCTGAGTATGTGACTCTGCAACAAAAATATTTGTCACATCCAAGTTTTAATTACTTTACTTTTCTCCAACCCCAACCGATGATGAAACGCAAAACTGCGATTCAGCAGGAGACTAGTAATAGCAACCCACCTGGACCAATCAAACCATCTACCCAATCAGAGACATGGAGGGAGCAGTCAATAAATACGGATATGACCAAATTTCCAGGTCTCCTCCAGGGGGCTCTGAAAGCTGTGCATTTCCCCCAAGGTCAGAGCAATCTTCCATTGGATCCACTAGATTTAACTGGTGTACCTCTTCTCATCCAAGATTTGTTTCATAGGTGAGTTGGTGAAGCACTTGGTGGCTACTAGGGTTAGTAGGTAGGTAATAAGATCCATGTGGATGGCTGGTACATAGCTGACTGTAAATTAAGTGATATGAATGGAATTTCAATGATGTTAACAGTGACCTGATGATCTGTTTCTCTTCTTTGGAATTTCTTGGGGAACTCCACTCAAAGAAGAAGAAGAAGAAGAAGCCAGACTGAACTCTTTCTTTGAGCAGATCTGTGCTACTCTCTCTACCTCTACCTCTGGGAGGACTTTATCCCACTCCATCATCAAAACCTGAGCTAATGATGTTTCCTCTGTATGTGTACACAGGTAAGTAGTACTTAGTACCTTACAGAGAGTATAATCTTCCTCTGAGGTCTGAAACACCTTTACAAATTTTGTAAGGTGCCTTCAGATTGGCACATTCAAATCATGTCAGTTATTAGAAAAATGTTGGGGAAAGGTAGGTTAAGAGGTTGTTTGCCAAACAACATGCTTGAGACCACAACCTTCTCAATTAGACCAGCTCTTCCCCCAACACACAAAAACCTCCTCCAAATTTCCTGTTGCAAGGGGAGAGCATGTTACATTTCCCGAGCTTTTCCTTTCACCTTGACAATGGGTATTCTGTTTCCTTGGCAGGTTTTACATGTAGGGTAAAGCCCACGGGTGGGGGCGTTATTGCCTCGTTCTAGGCCTTGCATTTTGGGAATGTCCCCCACCCGTGGGCTTTACCTATCATGAAGCACGAGGCAAAATTTATCATGAACCAAACCTATGTAGATCATGAGGCGTATGAATGGGAGGGTTCTTGTGCCTACTCCTCAATAGTGAGAGGGTTCTTACACCTTCAAGTAGGCATAATTTCCCTCCCACCCTTGAGGAGTAGGCATAATATTCTTTCCAATTTTTAGGAGGCAAATTCATGGATATAAGGTGCCCTCCACATACACTACAATTTTTTTTCCAAAACCATCACACCCACTTATTTCCCCTTTCTTTCCCATCATTGCCTTTCTTTTCACCTGTGGTGCCCAATCCCCACCTACATGTCATATTTTCCGCAACCAATTCCAACCTAAGAGTTTACCACATGAAACTGAATTACTAGGAGCCGCCTAGAAGTCTTACTATGGAAAACAATTGCTAGGATAGAAAGCCCAATGCTTCTGGAAAGAAACTTAAGTTTGGCATCAATTTTTTACAATGTGGAAAGCCTATGGGTGAGGGCACTACCGAACCTAGGCTAGTGCTTAGCTTTCACCTCACATGCTCTTATTTCAATAATGCCTTCATCCTCATATTTTACCCTACATGTAAAATGCTCGAAGATATTCCTTAATGTATTTGGAAGGCACCTTATATCCACAATCCATGAATATCTTCTAGGAGAGATCTTACCCTTACTTCTTTAGAATGAGAACAAAAATATTACTTTACTTTGAAGGTGTTAAAAATGATGCCCCGTGGCACTCTGAAAATTTAGATTGCATTTTGAACCCCTGAGCCTACTCCACTTAAATATTTTTTCTTAAGAGGTATAACAACCTTTGCACTCTCAAGGAACAACTGTAAGAAACCTCCTCTTCTTACACCTTGTGATTTAAATATGTATAATTGTAAGGTAAAGTTCAAAAAACAAGACTATATAAAAATAATGAATCCATGTTTACACAACCCCAAATACTTGTCACAAGGTATTGGACTAAATTTTTTAACACAATGCAATATGAATTATTTTTTAAAAATACAATGCACTATGAAAAATTTGAGAACTTTGGGTGTGCTCCTTAATTCCATGCATTAGGACAAATGGGGCATGCAAGAGCTCCCAAATGAAATTAGAACAAATTCAATGTGAAATCAATTTACATAGACCAAGAGAGTGATTGGTGCAACCAAAATGATGCACACACAAACCGTGAACAACTTGCATTCATAAAACACACCATAACACCGACTTGGGAGGAGTAACCATTCTCTTCCCTATAATACAATTTATAAATGACAATGGGGCTATAGCAAAGCGGCAAAAATCTCAATACTCATGGGAATCATCACCAAATTGGGACATATTTGTCTAACCCTACAAAATGGTCATAACTCATTTATAATGAATCTAGGGGAATTTTTTCATGGAACAAATGAAATAAAGGGTTTTTTTTTGGTATACCATGAAATAATTGAATAAGATTATATATAAATTGAAATTATATATTTTTTTGGTAGATTTTTTTAGTCCAATTCTAAACACCCTATTTACATTTGATTAAATTATATTTCATATTTTTTTCAATAAGTTGTACCCTATACATTTTTGCATGTTGATTGCAAAAATGGAAGTAATTTCCCCTACAACATGTCCAAATGGGACAAGTGACCCCATGTTATTATATCCCTTGATATTATTTTTTCAATGTCATATCAAGTTTTTTTATTTGAACATGATTTGCCCCTTCAAATCATCCTTTGAATGTGTAAAACACTTGTAGTCATTTGGAAATGTTTGGGACATTTTTGTCTTATTCAAAATGACCATAGTTTTAGCATAATTTTAATTTTATGTCTATTTTGACAATGCAAGCCCACCATAGTGTAGTACTCTTCAAGACCTTTTCAATGGTTTAAAAAAAACTCAATATAAATAAGTTTTGGTTCATTAAATCTTGATCCAAAGATTTGGGACACATTGAGACTTTTAGTTCTTTCAAAAGAGAGTTTAATTTGGAAATTTTGGGAATGTTTCCCTTTGACTTTTACACATTTTCACTTCATGTGGGAATCTGTTTTCATTTTCTTGCACACATTTGAATTTTGGCACCTTGTTCAGCTTTATTCAACTTGGACACCTTAAACATATTTTATGATTGGAAACATGGATTGCATTGAAATGGCAAAAATTTGTGAAACTTCAAAATGGGAGTTTCATTTTTTTACAACTTTGCAAGTTCACAACTCTTGCATATTCCAATTCATCAACTTTCAAGAGAAATGGCATAACCTTTGAAAATATTTTTCCAATGCCATATTACATGTTGCAATTGCAGGTCATTTGATGTTTTTTTCCTTGGTTTTAATGGTTAGTAATCAAAATGCGATTTTCACTGTCATCCATTATTTTAGTCATTGAACTCATGTTTAAGATCTCTAAATAGAGAATGTGAACCCACTTTTGATATTTATTTGTCAAGAACTTTCCAATGATATTTTTAAAACCCAATTTGATTCAAAAATTTGAAACATTCATGGGGCTTTCAACTTCAAGAATGGGAATCCACTTGGAATTGTTGGGATTCATTTTGTTGCATTATCCACACTTGAATCCTAGGACACTATCCTAACTTGCTTCCCTTCTTATGCTTTAACTTTGGTCATGAGCTTAAAACCAAAGTCGCAACAATAATGGTAAGCATGCATATCCAAGAAATGAATAGTAGAGTGCACAAAGTCAAAATGTGCATAAGAACATGAGATAAAGACTAGTTGAATTGCTACTCTTTTTAATATTTGGTAGATGTTAGTAGCTTTTATAATTGAAGAATGAAAGGTAAAGGATATCATAAAAACAATGGTTTCCAAAAATCTCATCAACAAAGTGGAATATCTTGGGCAAAACAAATTGTTTAATCAACAATGTAATTTCCCTCCCATGGATTAAGAGAAAAATTACAATCAATAAAACTCATCCCCCACTTAAACTAAAACAATCGGCCTAGGTCTTTAGGTTCATGATAACATTTGCATTTATGTTTTATGCAAGGTGCTAAATACCTCTAGTGAACAACATGTGGGTGTGAGTGTGGGGCCCAATGTGGTTGTCCACAAGGTTTGATTAATATTATGCAAAACATTAGAGAAATACCATAAAGGATTGTATTATTATATATGATTAAACGTAGGGTAATGTTGGGTTTTAGCTCTTGCTCCCTTGAATTCATGGGTTCAAACATAGTGAGCAATAATAGAACATACAATTTTTTATCCTTAGTAGGACAAGTATTGTTGGTGATGGAGGACACAAACTACACAATGCATATGTTAGATATTTAGTAAAAGGCATTAGTTTCCTATAGTTGGGGTTTTGGAATTCAATTTAGTTTGAATTGAACTCAAACATGCCCATGGTGTGGCTATGGAACCTCATTTTTCATGTTTTGAAATTCAAGATCACATAAAAAAAACTAATTTGTTTTTTTTGTATTTTGTTATGCTTTGAGTTGCTTGGATTCTTATGGTT